>ERZ1106983.45-NODE-45-length-156094-cov-45.794436_pt1 | contig 156094 bp, 133 predicted proteins | sample MGYA00403693_ERZ1106983 | MGnify/ENA primary metagenome ERZ1106983 (study PRJEB35170, sample SAMEA104062420) | human gut metagenome | biome: human gut; feature: human-associated habitat; material: faeces | place: Denmark | collected 2012-07-13 ...
AGAACTAAATTATAAACAATTGAAAATCAGCTGGGACTAAGTGCCCAGCAGTGATAGAGTATATCAAAAGTTTGGATTTTATTTTTGTTTGGATAACGAAGATCATGGATTCTAGGCTGATGACGACCTCTATCAGGGAAATAAAGACCTGCATTCTTACGAATGGTCGCAAATATCTGATGTAGAGATACAAGATTTACCGGCTTTCCCTTGCGATTGATGAATACGTATGAATCCTCTACCATTGGGCACTTCTGAGTGCTTCGCCATTGTAATATCTCTTGCATCAATCTTGACACATGTTCGTTGAAAGTAACTAAGCGAGACTTATAGAATTTACTACAATGTATATGCACGTACATTTTATCCATATCAATATCCTTTATTTTTAAGGATAAGGTCTCACTTATTCTGAGTCCAAGCATATACGTGATCATCAAGATGTATCGTATACATATTGGCTCATTAACCAGTAGGCCATATTTGCGATATGTCAGCGCGCAATCAAACAGTCTCTTCAGCTCGTCGTCCTTATATATGTAAGCAGGATAATACTCAGGAGCTTTAGGTAGAAAGACGGGAACAGGGATCTTTTGAACGAGCCCTCTGGAGAAGGCCCACTCGAAAAGTTTTTTCAGTATGCAATGCTGAGAATGCCAATATCTGGTGATGACATTTCCTTTTCTGTAAAGGAAGGCATTACAATCGCTTTCCGTTATTGATGTTAATTCAGTTGCTTCTCCCATGAACTCTGCAAATAGTCTCAAAGAGTATGTCGTACTCTGATCCTTACGTCCAATAGACCTACGAAACTTGATAAATGACTCAACGGTTTCTTTTATACTCATAGAAGCTCCCCCCAGTTAATATTAGAAACTTCTCTAAGTGAATTGAGATCCACTTTTGCGTATATTCTTGTCGCTTCCATGCTCTTGTGACCCAGTAAATCACCGACATCCTTTAAGGTTTGTCCTTCGTTTATCAAAAAAGTTGCATGGCTATGGCGTAAACAATGGGGGCCCTTGTGCCTAACGTCCATTTGGTTGGATTTCAAATATCTATAAACAACTGAAGCTGTGGCTGTACAAGATATAGGACGTATTGGGGCTGGGGTACAAAAGAACAAGCTGTCGCTTCCGACGTCATTGGGTCTTCCTTGTTTTAGGTAAGCGATAATAGCTTCTCCTACATTATGTAGAAGTGGTAATACTTGTGGTCGACAATTCTTTGCACGCTTAATATAGATTTGTTCTTTACGCCAATCGATGTCGCTAACCTTCAAGTTTGCAACCTCACTACAGCGTAAACCATACATCGCAAGTAACATAAAAATAGCATAGTCGCGCAATGCGGATTTACCTGTTTGTTCTTTTACGGATTGTAACAGTTTCTGAACTTTATCCCATGGTAAGAAGGATGGGAGGTGCTCTTCACTATATACTTTTGGAGTTATTAAAGCTTTGTCAAGGTCGGCAATACACCACCCCTTTTCGACTGCATAACGTAGATATACCCGTATGCAACATAGGTACTCTTTCAATGTGTTACGTTGAACCTTGTTAACTGTGTAGTATTCAATGTATTTATCTATATCTTCCAATGTCAATGGGAATTCTTGGTTCTCCTTTTCTATTATCTTGTAAAAGTACGTGAGCATATATCTCCTTCCCTTGATATAGGCTTGAGAATATCTCCTGTATGCTAAGTGATTAAGATATTCATTTATGCGTGTTTCTGATATTGAAGGAGATTCTGCTTCCGGTAGCATATGTAGCTCTTTAAGCCACATATTTGCAAAATAGGTGAAGAAACTAAAATTAGACTTGGTACCTTTCTTCTTGTGTGAACCATTGTCTTCTAAGTTTTGCCATTTTTTTGCCGCATCAGAGATCTCCTCATTGGTAACAGTATGGAAGTCTTCTAAATTCAGATACTCTATTAGATGAAGTTGATACTGTGCATAAACCTGAAGTGTCTGTCTTTTAAGACCTTTTGATTTACAATCCATCAAGAAAGACATTCTCTCATTATAAAAGGGAGCTGCAATCAGTCTGACTTTGTCCCATTTGCGTTCTGCGAGATAATTGACCATGTCATCTTGGTAACGAGAATCTAAAAGACCTACGTATTGCAAAAAATCAACAGCCATTTCAATAAATTTGATCCTTGATGAAGGGCAATCATGGCGTTTCCGAGAATGATGATGATCAGGAATGGGTGAAGACCATAGACGTGCGGCTTCAACGACATCGTCAAGAGATACAATTCTCTTTTCGCCATCATGAAGATCGAAATATTGGATAAACTTGAGCGAATACCCAGCCCAACCCATTAGTGTTAGCCGTGACAATCCTTCCTTACTTTTCATAGTCAGAAAGGATTCTCGCTCCTTTAATAATGGTGCAGCCAAATGTTTTTTAAGGAATGGCTTGCGGATAATGATTTGTTCTAACATGCTCTTATAATTATATGAGTAATACTATATAATATAACGAGCATCCAAAATTATGTTGTGCAAAATTCGATAATGACTCTAATTATCAAATAAATATGAAAGAAACTGACATAAATAAATGGGTAACATTAATGATTTTATGTTGAGGTCAACATAAAATAATCAGTTCTGCAAAACGGTCCAGTGCCCTGTCCTCTGCACTAGGCCCATCCGCATTAAATTTCTTCTTATACGCCATAACTAAAAAGGTATTTCTTCATTTGACTTTTAGGCCTCCTGTTTGACCCATTCACTGACTTCTTCCACTCTGCATCCCAGATTGATCTTATCCTGATAAATGGAAATCTCCAAAGTCCCATTGATATGAATCTTCCCTTTAGGAATCAGAAAAGCCTCATGTTCTGGAGCGAACCGGATAAAGCGAACCCAAGTATATTCAAAAGTATCTCCGTTCTTTTCAGTACTGAAAGCCGAGAATATCAGATACTGTCTGCCTTTCTTGTCCGTCTTTTCGTCTACCTGTTTACCGATAGTTCCTTTAAACTCCATACGTCCGGCAATGCCATCGGGATTGTTTGCCGGGCTGAAATCCACCGAGTCCGCATGGAAGTTGAGATAGAAATTACTTTCACGTTTTCTGAAAGTCAGACTACCTTTCAGCTCCACCCGTGAACCGGAGGAATACTGTGTGAGTTCATTGCTGTTACCTTCCTGAAGCACACTTACCTCCACTGCTTTGTTGGAATCCCCGTCCTTTGAAGACACATTCACTTTGACAGCAAAGCTAATATATGCCTTACCATCCTTACCGGTGCGCATCGACGCTGCACGACTGATGACACCATTAACCGTTACATTACACTTAATCATAAAATTCTGTATTTTGAAATTAATTATTCGTCCGAGATCGAGGCATGCTTCATTTCATAGATAGCCCATACCAACCCGATGATAACTACTGTCATGTATGCCACTGAAGCCATTAACCCGAAACAGCTATATATGGCATAGCGAATAGCCCAAGCACAGGCAATAACCAGAGCGATGGCCAAGATTAATCCTATTGTCTTCATCGTATCTGTAGATTTTGGTTTTCCTGCTGACTGGCATTTTGCTCGTAGTTGCGTGAAGCCTGCTGTGTCAACAAGGCATTATTCACTATACCCGCAATTCGTTGCTGTTTATCGGCATCTGACAAACCTGAGTCGCCGAGAGTACTTTGTAGCCGGTTCATCTCTACTGTACTTAATTCATGGTTATAACTATTCTTTCCGTCATTCATTTGCAGGAGAGCTTTCCCATTCTCCTGAATGCTCAAACTACACTCTTTTAACAAAGGCATCAAGGTGGACAAATCCACCTGTTTTTTTATGGCTGAGTCCGTAGCAGCCTGCATTTTCTCTTCTTCCGGTTTACCATCAATTTGCACCGCCAGTGCCATCAGCGAGGTAAACAAGGTTGTTATCAGTTCCATAATCGGATCACCTGATGACATACCTACTCCGCTGTCTTCGGAAGACAGCAACTTCTTCATCCAGTCTTCCGTTGATAGTGTAGTGTCAATCTGTGGATTTTTACCGGGTGTCGCCTCCTTGTATTTGGCCAACAAATCTGTTCCATTCGATAGGGCTTGCAATTGAATATTCCCTTTCTGCCCGATTTCCGCCAGGTAAGCGGCAGGGTCAATATCTCTCGATGTTCCGTCCACAGTTATCTGTTTCACTCCGAAATGTAGATGTTCGCCCGTTGTCCGTGTACCGGTATTGCCTGATATGCCTATTTTCTGACCGGCCTTCATTTCATCTCCAATCTTCACATCAATGGAAGAAAGATGCAGATAATTGATTTGGTATTTATCCCCATTTTCTCGTTGATACTCCAGCGTGACTGATTTACCGCCGGCGGTGTGAGCGTTCTGATCGACCGCTATGACCTTTCCATGATTTTCCGTTGCCAGCACATTATCCTGTTCGGTTTGGATGTCAATGCCTTTATGCATTTGTTGTTTGGACGAGTCCATCGGATCTGTGCGGACACCGAATTGTGAAGTGACCAACATAAACTCATCTCGCTTCAAGGGAAATGAATAGCTGCCGTCAACTGCAACAGAACTATCTGATTTTCTGCTGTTACTATCTATAGTATCTACTATATTACTATTTATAGTACGAGGATTCTGTTCCGTTCCGGACGTTTGTCCTTTCGCTCTCATCTCTGCCATCACCTGTTCATCATACTTGTGAAGGTCATTCTTTTCAATAACCCCGACAAGGCTGGAAGCATATTTCCCTGCCGTAGCGTAACCTGTTTTTTCCAACCCTTTAGCCCAACCACGGTAATCGTCAGGTGGCAGTTTGAAACAACCGGCATACCGTTGATTATTTTTAAGAAACTGGCTATGGTGTTCATACGAATTACTCACACTGCCATAACTACAAAATTTCTCATTCGGTTTGTCATCCGTATAAAGACCGTATTTGCCACCATCGGCTATCCATGCCTGTGTAGCCTTGATACCAAAATGGTTATTTTCATTACGCGCCAACTGGCTTTGTCCGTTACTGCTCTCTATAATACCCTGCGCCAGTGTAACTGAAGCAGGAATGCCGTATCTCCGCATCTGCTCCATAGCGTATTTGGCGTATTCTTCCGCATAATCCTTATTCTTGCTCATAATTCAAATTTTATAAATGTCTGCCTGCTCGTACCTCTTCCTGTTGCTCATTGTCAATAACCTCCTTATATTCCACCTTGTCACATATTGCAACCCGGTTTCCCGCCCGAATCAATTCCGGCAGAACAGTATCGAGGTTATAACTTGGGAAAGAGACAATATCCACCGAATTCTTTGAGCCCCCTTCCAGACCGATAGCTTTGTCGAACTTTAGCAACTTGGAAACATTGTCGGCATCTTCCGCATACGATTCATAGTTGTCCCCATTGCGGAATAACAGGATTGCATCCGGGTGTTTCGTTTTGATTTCTCCGTATTGCTTCAGATTAATCTGGGGAAGTGCACTTCTCTCTTCCATTTCCACTACTTGAATCGGCTTCAGCAAATCATTGAATACCTTGGCCGCAAGGTTGGTCTTGTATTCTGCCATATCTTCTGCTACCCACATCCGTTGCCATTGTTGGGGGGTAATCTCCCGTGGTTCCACTTTGGGGATGCCGTCAATAACCGGAGCACAAAGGATGCGCTCATCTTTGGTCTTGTAGATAACCACACGCTGTATCTTTGACAAATCCGCATCATTGTCTTTACCGCCACCGAACAGGTCAATCTTCAATTCCGGGCGATTGGTCGCCAAAGCATGATATTTCTGCGCCAGTTCCGTCCGCAACCGTTCACCCTCCTCGTTCTGTCCCTGCTTGATGGTCGAGAAGAATTGATTGATATCCGCTTTATCCGGATAGACACTGAACGAAGGTTCATTTTGTGGTTTCATATACAGAATCCATCGGTTGTTGTCATCCCGTAGCATCTGTATGCGGTCAAACAGTACGTTAGTGGCTTTTCGTACATGTTCGCTCACATCAAAGTAAGATACCGTTTCTAGTGACTTTCCATTCAGTTTGTTGAGCGAAACATCCTTTCCGTCAAAATAGCTGTCATCCGGACGATACCCCAATATTCCGTCATTATTATAAAAGCGGATATACCGATAACCTTCCTGCAACAGTGCATCCTGAATACGCTGTTTGGAAAATCCGGGAATATTGTAATTTCGTACCTCTGCATGTGCTGCAACACGTTCATCTGTTGTCATCACCTCGTCCGGAGTCAGATGGTAAGGGCGTTTCTCCCCATTGGGCATAACCACAACTCCGCCTCCCATGGCACCTGCCGGTATCACTACATCGACAATACCTGAAAGATTATCTTTTACGACTACCATTTCTTTCGTACTTCTATCAGGCAGTTTTTTCAATTCGTTGGCAATAAAGTAGTTGCCTTTCCTGTTCCATTGCTCCGGCATAATTTCGGTGCATATTTCAGCGATTTTCGCTCCATTATCCACCGCTTCGGTAAAGGCTGTCTCCACAACTTCCGGATCTTCATTCTTGGTTTGCTCCAAAGCGTAGTTCTTTTCCTTTTCGTAATGCGACAGGTTGAATTTCTCCAAAAAGGCTGTTTTGACTTCCGGTGAGGGGAAATTACGTTCGTCTATCTTCATGCCTCCATGACGGATCACATCCAGGAGAATAGCACTTTCTCTACTGTCAATCTGTGGCTTTTGCTTTTCCTTCATCTCTGTGGTTTGCTGCTTGTTACGGAAAGTGGCGAATTCTATTTTTTTTCCTTCTTCCGCTCTGCGGATAATATCCACGGCATTGTTCACGTCAGCTTCGATAGCGTCTATCAGGCAAGGATTCTCTTTCAGTTCCCGTGTCCAGTATTCTACCATAGGCAGGCTGTCATTCGAGAGTTTCGATGGTAGTCCCAGTTCCATCATCTTTACACCCGAAGCCAGTTCCGCCACCAGTTGTTCATATTTCATGGCATCTTCTGACGGTACAATTCCACCTTTCATCACCATGCCTTCACGTGCCAATCGTTGTTGGTGTCCCGTTGCCGTAACCACCTGCCGCATCAGTTCCTGTACATACTCATTGTACTGTCCGAAGTGTTTTTTTTCGGGCATATACACTACATTTTTTTCCGAATCATAATGTACTATACCCGTAGCGCTTTTCCGGATGGGAACTAAATTATCGCGCATCCGCAATGCGAAGTCGTTCACCTCGATACGTAGTTTGCCCTCTTCATTTTTGGTATGCTTGCGGTCTTCATACCTGCCATAGCGTTCCACTGATTGCTCATACCTGTCTTTATCAATGAATGGCAAAGTTGTCTGGTCGATATTGAACATAGTCTGTACTTCCCGGTTACGAACACCTTTATATAAAGCCTTCTCTTCGTTTGGAAGTTTCAGATAGTCTTCCCTACTGATGGTGTCTTTGGAGTTATGGCGGTTCACATACTCTTTCCAGCGATACCAGAGAAACGGCGCACCGGTCTCATGCTCACGGATGGCTTCACCCCGTTTCTTGGCATCCGCAAACAAAGTGTAAAGATTGGTTTTGTAACCATTCTGGTCAGCGTGCATACCCAGCACAAGGGAATTGAACGGACTGACGGCCGGGCCTTTGGGATAAATTCTTGGCAGGCTTCTTGATGAAGCGTTCAACCAATATCCGCCGCTGACGACAGCTCCATTCAATGCGTTTGTCAGCAATTCCACTTGTCGGTTGGCAGCGTGCTGTTCCTGTCTATTTTTCTGTTTCATTGATATATTTTTTTGAAGATGCTGCTGTGTATTCTCATTCAACTTGGCTTCAATCAAAGTGATATCTTTTTCGAAATAACTGTCTGCCTTTACTTTTTGTATAATGTCAAGACGGCCAATCAGCTTCAGCTCTTGATAGGATGCTGTCTTAACGGCCATATTAAAGTTATCCATGAACTTCTCTGCGTCTTCCGTGAGATCATAGTTATTGGGATTTATAGAAATGATCTTTTCATATCTCTGCGCATCCTTCGTTAGGTCATACTTTGTCAAAAATGGAGTTACTCTCTTCTCATCAATGATCCCTCTTACATTCAGCAATCCCTGCCCACCGAATGTGAGTGACTTCTCTAAAGAGGCCACCTGTTCTTTGGAATAGGAATATTGAGTATCTTTCACAACCCCAAACGCATCGTCAGCGATGTCATCAACAGCTTTTCTTATTTCTGAATCTTTAATGGAGCTATCTACTAATTCAATTAATTCTTCTTTGCTCATTATTTAATTATTTGATAACGACTGTTCGTTCCCTATCTTCTGATTGATAATTCTCCGCAGTCCGATAGTTTTCCTGTGCCACTTGCCGCATCTGGTCATTTTTGACCAGCACCGCATTGGAGAGTGTATTCAGCGGTAAGGCTCCGGCTTCATAAGCAGCAACCACAGAGTTTGGCAATTGAATACTGCACGGTACTTTGTCTATGGTAGCGATAAGACAACTTCCTTGTAGTGCCGGATTTCCAATACGTGGATTTAGCGGTTCATCAGGATAAGTTTTAAAATGTGGTTCCAATCCTACACTTTGCAGCGATCGCCCTTCCTGCTTTTCCATTGCTTCGTGGCCAGCTTTATTAAGCAGGTTCAATCCTCCCATACCAATCAAGACCATCTTTAACAGTGGATTTTTCACAAACAATCCTATCAGAATGGAAGCAATAGGCATCATCGAATCCTTCATATTCAGGGATTTTGTTTTCCCCGTAAAGAGTCCTATGAGCATATCAGGAAGCATTGATACTACATAGCCGAGATTCTTTCCGATATCCCCCAGGCCATTTAACCCGACCGAACCGAAAAGAGTACCCCATCCGTTTTCATTAGTGGATGTTTTCCCCATATCCGATTTTGCAAGATTCTCCGAAGTCTCTTTTTCTGAATCCGGCTCCGAAATTTCCACCGCCGGTTCCTGTGTTTTTTTTCTGGAAATCTCCTGCGTTCTTTTTAAATTTTCAAGATACTCCTGCTCATGTCCGGGTGCAACCACTATCGGTACTTGAGCGTATTCGGACTTCCGTTCTTTCTCCGATGCAACAGGCAAAGAAGGTTGCCAAAGCGGTTTTCCCGATTCTGCCACCCAGAAAGGTTTTTCAGTTGGTATAGCCATTTTATTTTTCAGTTGGTTATTGAATGATTGTACATAGTTGTTTTCCCACGAATTGATTGCTTTACCTCGTTTCCTGAAATCCTCAAAGACATTCCGCTTCGAGCCAAAGACACCTTTACTGATACAATCTTCGATAGTGACAGCCTTCTCTTTTTGCCCCTTACCAAGACAAAACTCCACTCCGCTAAAGATCACTTCGGTTCCAAACAACTTTCCAATGGAAGCCCAAGAAGAAAAACCACCTGTCGTAACTACATCAGTTCCAAACGATATAGCTTTTCCTGCACCTTTCTCTGCGGGGGTTGGATGATAGGCAGCTTCACCTTTCTTTTCGATTTCCTGCTCCAATGGGGATTTAGACAGCGATTGTGAAAGTCCCAATAAACTTTCCGAAGCTCCTTTGCGAACTATATACTCCACAGATGATTTTGGCATCTCGTCCGCTACCATTTTGTTGATCATCATCTGTTCCACACGGTAATCCACATAAGCAAAAGCAAGATCACCTCCCAATTCCTTTGACAGCGTATTATACCTCTCTCGTCCGACTTCGGCTACCACAGTATTTCGCCACTCTCCGGCCATACACCCCAAATCTTTCTGAAAGTCTTTTAAACTGTTTATCCGCTCACGACACATCTCCACATAATCCTCTGCAGTTTTACTGTTCCATTCACCGGTAAGTTTGATATACTGCATAGAATCATCTGGCAGATGATTCATACCATTGGCCGCTGAACGTAGGATTCCACTGAGACTGGTGGTATAGTCGCTGTATTCTTCAATCTGCTTCCTAGACAGTTCCTGTTGGACATTACGCATAACTGGAACCAACTGACCATCAAAATAGCGTTGCAGACAATACTCAATCTCTGCGAACCGTTGTGATTGTTTAGGACTATTCATGAGATATTGATTTGTTTCAGTAATTGTACTCTTGTTTGTTCTATGGCATTACGATAGACTTCCATCTGTTTAGGGAAATACTCTTCAAGCATGGTATCCTTATCTATCTGACTTTGTAGAAAGCGAACAGCCGTTAGCCGGGTAATCTCGATGGAATCTTCTCCTTCCTCCTGGTTGTTGAACCATGCCTTCGTCCACCATCGGATTCCGGCCTGATCCGGATAGACTGTAATAAGCCTTGGTATGTCAAAGCTCTGTACGTCTATCTCCAGTTCTGCCAGAGGATCGATGATTCCTCCCCCTCTCAGAGCTTCGTCAGAAGTTTTTTTTTATCGCTTTCGCTTAGAGTGGATAGGAATATCTGATGCCGCAACGCCATATAGTTCAGAAAGTCACCAATTAGCAGGTTTTGCACTTTGGCAGCCACCGGAACGGCTCTTTGTCCGATACCCAAAGGATTGCTCAATGATGGTATCACCTCATAGAAATAGTTTTTGATGGCTGACAAGGAAAAGATATTGCGAAGCGACTGCTCTGTATGTTGTGGCAGTAAGTATTTTCTGTCGTTCAGTTCTGCCAGATAATCGGGATAGAAGCGTAGCATCAACTCTTCTATTTCTTCCTGATTGTCTTCGAAATCTGTGGGAATATCCATGTCGATGGTATCAAAATCCGGCATACCCACTTCTCCTTGTTGTTGCATCATTTTGAGATTACCATAAATCATAGTTAGAAATTCAAGGGGATTGATTTCCTCACCGTCGTATTTCACTTCTATATGAAGGAGTTCTCCACTGACACTTACCACACTTCCCGCCTTTACCTTCGTTCCGAAAGTCGCCAGTACATTGGTCAGATGAGCATAGGTAACTTCATATTTACCGTATCGGATTACTTGAAAGAGTCCATGTCGTGTATCACTTCCGATACCGCTGACGATTCCATCCGCACAGGCTGACAACAGATAGTGCTTGGTGATAAAATCTATTCCGTGATGGAAAAACTCTTCTCCACTCTTGGGGTGAACCTGTGTTCCGTAGTCCAATGACATACGGACTTCACCCTTACGCTCTTCAAAGGGCATACAATAACCGCTTTTAGATTGCAGATTCATTTCTTGGGTATAGTTCATTTTTGATTGATTTTCAATTAATACTACTTTACTAATCCACTATGTTACTATTCGACTACATTCTTTTTTTACTATTATCCTGTCAGTAGTACAATAGTTATCGTTTCATTCCTCCGTTTCGTTGCACATCCTGTGATTCACTCTGTGAGGATTGTTCCGTTTGAACACCCCGGCTGTTACTGCCGATGAGCATCATACCCATCAAAGCCCCGGCTATCTTTCCCAACCAGCCAAACCGCCCAAAAATGAGCAGTGAGGACGCTACCAGCCCAAGCATACTCAATCCAGACACATTGCCTTTGCCGATATTGCCAAAGAAGTTCCCAAACATATCTAGCCCGTTACCGCCGAGCATATTTTTAAGGAAATTACCGATTCCGCTCCACGCACCTGATACACCCGACACAGATGAAGAAATGTTCTTCATGTTTTCGCCGACCTTCTCCACCATATTGTCCACTTTTTCGGAAGCTTTGCCGGCTACTTCCAAACCTTTGTCAACTGTTTCTTCTCCAACGAGAACATCGGCGGCAGTTCTGACAATCGGTTTGTCGTTGACGATGTTTTCCCATGCCAGATAACCCATTCCGCCGCCTACGACCGCAGTCTTCGTAGCTTTTCCCAGTCCTACCAAAGTCCGTTGCGGATGAATCATCGCATCGCCTATCGTCTTGGCAGCAGATGTGTTTGCTGCCCGTTTCCCATATTTTAGTAAAGTTGCCCATTTACTCATATCCTTTGATTATTATATTGGTTATTATCTTTTTCCGTTGGCTTTCCACCTCCGCATACAGGCTTCGGCAATATCCGATTTATTTGCTTTCGGTCGCGCTCCTTCGTCTATCTCGGCCCATACATCCGAGAAAGAAGTATATTTCACGGCTCTACTCAACCTTTGCAGTGTTTTGTTCATCACTTGCAGTTTGGGGCGGATAGCCAATACGATTTCAATGCGCTGCTTCTCCGTCATCTTGGTATTGCTAAGGCATACCTGTCGGATGTCGTTCACAATCTCCACACTTCCCAAAATCAATTCCCGATAAATCCGGTTACGTTTGGGGGTAAGAGCCACAGCAAAGGCTCCTTGTCCGTTTTCCCGAAGCTGCTTGTTCAGTTCTCCTATATTGTCAGACAGTTTACCTATTTCATGGTAAAATCCATATATCTGCGCTGCATAGCAAATGATGTCCCTGAATGAATCGAGGTACTCATTGTACTTTCGTTGCAGGTCGGTAGTCGCTTCCATTTCCTCCCGAATCCACAAATGCCCAGTAGTCTGCATCATCATGGTTTTCTCCTGCGCCTTGAGCTGGTCTTTCGCTTTATCGGTATAGACGACAATCATTCCTGCCAATGTAGGATCTGTCTGTGCTCGTGCCTGTACTGTAGCCAGCAAAGCGAATAAGCATCCGAATACAATTCTTGTTCTCATATATGTACCTGTTAATCATAGATAGCTTTCGCCGCCCGTTTCCATCGCCCCAATGCCATAACCGCCACTTCTCCAGGCGTACGATCCAGCATTCCGGCTGTAGCATTATTCCACACATCCGTCATTGTGTAATAGCGGATGCTCAGATACAGCCGGTTCAGTTTCTTATGGAATATTCCCAATTTATCAGACAATGCCCACAGGGTCTCACTACGTTCGGCTCCTGTCAGCATATTCTGTTTGCCGCCTGTCGCCACTGCGTTTCTCAGCAGAGTATAGACCGTCACCAGTTCTGTTGCGGTTTCGATATACAGGTTATTCATAGAGATGGTGGCCACTACCCCTTGTGCATTGTTATGGATAGCATTGTACAACTTTTCAAATGTGATAAAGATTCTCACGCCATCTTCATACAAAGTAGAAGCTGCTTTCAGCGAAGAAGCGTAGCCACTGGCAGTTTGCAGATAACTGCTGTATTTGCGTTCCCATTCATGAATCTTATTAAATTCAGCAGCGATGGTATTCTGCAATACGGCAGTTTTCATCTGACCTTCCGTCTGTGCCTGCACCTGGCTGTTGATAGCTTCATTCCCTTCCGCAAGGGCGACCCACTCCAAGGGATTGGTTTGCACATATTGTGCCTTGGTTTCCTGAGTGGCAAACAGTAGACACACCATCAGACTAACGATTTGTAATTTCATAGATGCCTTTTCTTCGTTTATTATATTCCACCCGTTCACGGATGAGTGATACTAAATCAAGATCATTTTTCAATCCGGTAATTATCAGTTTGGGATTGCTTCTGTCACCCGAATAGATAGTGACCGTTTTCAATCCGCATATTTGTTGCGGAAGAGTACGGTGTTCATTGAAGTCCACAATGCGATACAATTCCAGATAATCACTCTTTCTAGTAAATACCCCATATTCCATAATGAGTTGCTCTCCATTGATACGGTATTCCATCCGCCGCAGATAGACAAAGGCATACAGCAGACGCAGGGTAAGAAGTACCGCCGCAACTAAAATCAGGTTGGTAAACGGTATATCATCCACACCGGCTACAATCAGGCAACCGCCCGTAAGCAGAATGCCTGGCAGCTCATTGATGATGAATTGCAACCAGTGAGGTTGTAGAAATAGCGTTCTGAATCTTATTACGGTTTCTTCTCTCATGGTTATCTATGGAAATGGCTGGTTCTTTCTTCTTCCTCGTCATATTCTTCATCTCTTTCTTCCGGACTATTTCCGGTTACGACACTGTTTTCCGAAGCTTTATCAATAGCATTGTCTTCCTCTTCCACTATCCTTTTGCCCAGCAATTGGTCATTCCAATCCTTGTATTCCTGTTTACAGGGTTCATAAATAAGCCGTCCGGATTGGCTCGCTGAATTATATTGAGACACAGCATCTTTCATCGCGGAGACATAAGCATCATGCGATAAATACGCATCAGAAGCAAGTTCTTCCAATTCTTCTTTACAGACCAATCCGCTATACTTTGCCGAATGAAATTCCTCACAGGCTACCTCGTACTTCCCGTAAGCATTCAATAAATCAGGTGGCAACAGATATTCTTCTCCGGAAAAAATATTCTCTTTATTCCGTAAGCTTTCCATGTATTCCGTCATTTCACTCCGCTGTGTTTGAGTATCCACGCCTATTATTCTGGCTAATCGGTCAAACTCAAACGGTTCCAGATTCAGCTCATATCGCTGGTATTTATCCGTTGTGTCGGTCACAATCAATTTTCCTTTAGGTGTAACATAAGTATTAAAGACCTTTCCTGCTTTTGTCAACGCAAAATTGATAGCGAACATTTGCCCGGCACGGTCTCTGTCAAAACACAAGTGGTGATTTGCTTCAGATGTTTCTGCTATCATCCCCTTTATTTGTTGAACGCTTGGATTACCACTGGTACTTACAAACACAGACTTCTCAAGTAGTGACAGTTCTTTTTCCGAACCCCGGTTTTCACCGTCTTTCAGCCGATTCTTATTAATTTGATAGAAAGCCATCGCATCGTATGCACTCTCAAACCAATATACATCTTTAACCTTATCCAACGCTGTTCCCGCCGGGCAAGCGATCCACAGACCTTCCGCAGCATTACTTCCGGCCGCCAATCCTTTATAAATAGTCTTACCTTCGGAATTGGCACGACTTCGCTCTTCCAATCCCACAATGGTTCCCAAATCATTGGGCTTTCGCAAAGGGAAGGACAGATTGGCGTAAGTCTTGCCATTGGAAGTTGTTCTCATGGCAATGAAGAAATGATTGCTAAACGCACGCAGTGTATCAAGCGTTATCCCCCTTGACTTGAAATAGGGATAAAAGTCTTTTTGACTATCCCAATCATCTCTGCGGAAATCCAGCCGTTCATATTCCTTCAGATCAAAGACCTTTTTCAGACGTTCTCTCTCAACGGAAACTGAAGGTCGCTGTTCAACCGGATGGTTGAGCAATCGGTTACAGACAAGGTTGACCAACCGATCTTTGTTCATACCCGGAATATATTCTGAAAAGAAATGCGGATGTTCTTTGATAAACGAGATAACATTGTAGTTTTTCTGTGCTGACGGCCGCCAGCAACATAAGCCGTTGCCGGTGACAATGAATTTGTCACCACGCACACGTTTCCCGTCACTACCCATCCTCACGTAGCATGGATAGCGTAGCCCGTCACGTCGATTAAGACTGTAACCGGCATCCACCAACAAGTCCTGTATGTTGACACGCTGTTTGAAATCTTCATAAGTCAACTCTGCCATAAACTTTTCATTTTAATTGTATGAAATTACCCTATATTCCTTGACGAAGTTCCCGCTGCATCATTTCCGTATTGACCGCCGCTTCATAGTTCCGTGCGGCCACATCCATCGGAGTATCTACTCCGGGTTTGAAATAAGCTCTCGCTTCCGGCCTATGTCCATGATGTTCCACAAACACCTCCGGACAAGGACGATCATGAAGACCTCTTCCGAGTTCTCCCAGCACCGCCACGCCTGCCAGAAGTGCCGCCCCAATCTTGGTTCCCAATGCCACGCCGTCACCCCGGCTTTTCATATCCACTTCTCCGAAGATTTTCGAGAAGAGTTTCATACGGTGAAAATCGTCTATGGCCATAAACTTATCATATTGCTTTTGGCTGATCTCATGGCTGACGGTTTCTCCGTCAATCACTGCGGTCATCTTGTATTTGCCTTCCGTTACCGGCTCCACCCGTATTGCATCCACAGTTACCTCCCTGCCATGCTGACCCTCCCTGAACCAGCCTTTATTTTGGTCCAGATACCCCAAATCATTGCCGTTAATTACGACCATTCCTTTGGGCAATGCCTGTTCAGCCGATATTTCTATGCCGTCTTCCACATTTGCATCTAACCGCTTCTCTTTTCCTGTCATCATCTGTAACTGACAGTTCAAATCTTCCTGAGCAGCAGGTTGCAAGGGTATATCAATGGACTTTTTACTATTGAGTAGCTCCAGTGTAATAGTTCCGTTGAAATCCTCCTTGATAATCTCATTGAGCATATCCAGTCGCTTTTCTACAGAGGCTTCTTTAATGGAATTATGGGTGAGTGTCTTCACTTCCTCATCGGTCAAGTCATATTGGAAGTCGGCCTGCGTGGCAGTGGACTGTATAGTCAGTTTCTTTGCCTGTGCATCGACAATAATGCCGTGACTTCCCAGACATTCCTGCCATTTCTCATTCGTGAAGTACACGGGTGAAGTGATAAGTTCCTTATAAGGTTTCGCCGCTTCCGCATTTCGGGAACTTATCTGTATGGGAGTAATCACACTCTGCAAGTCTTTCAGCACATCCTGCCCGGCCACCGGAGCCGTGTGCTGACCTTTATAGTAGAATCCATAACCGCCACTCTGTAGTTCTCCGGGTTTCATGCGCCCATCAGGACGCTCCGGCACCATAGGAGCGCCGGGATAGTACAGGTTTCCTCCGATACGCCGTAAATGGAATCCTTCCTGTTGTCGGGGAGTCCAGCCAAGAAATCGCTCTCCCCAGGTATGAAAATGCCGGGGTATGCCCGTCCGTCCATATTCTCCTGCACCTATACGGTAGCCATGCAGCCCCATAGCTACACGCCCGTTGGCGTTTCGTGCATGAACGAAATCTTTGGGCATATCGAAGTCCGCTGCCACAATACTGGCAAAGGTATTATAACTCCGTTTGTTGGTGAAGTTAGTTCCCCCATCGGTCAGTGCCATAAGTTGCTTTTCACTGATCGGATAAGTCAGTACGGGTGAATCATGACCTTGCACGGTCAGGCTGAATCCATTGCTGCTTCCCGTGATATGCGCACGCATTCCATTCCGTATAAGAATGTCCTGCAATTCTACTGGCAAATCCAGTGGAATAGGATTGGTATTCTTTCTGATTGTCATCTGTTGATCGTTTGTTTAGGCATCCCCGTTTTCCAAGGCTTCCTCCAGTTGCTGTTGCTTCAACTCGATATAAGCTTCTGCCGTCTCTTCATTGATGGATAGTCCTCTGGATTTGCAATACACTGTATATTCCTGTTTCCATTCCCGTGAGTGGTGGTTGACATAATCAAGCCAGCCAAATTCTCCTGTCTGAACTTTCTCCACCAGTTCTTCTTCAGTGTAGAATTTCTCCTTTGTCATCGTTTTACAATTTAGGATTAGCAACTTGTGATTTGCGGCTTTCGCCTTTCCGTCTCATCTCTTCCCACATCTCATCGGTGTATGCTTCTTCCGGGGTGTAGTCCAGGTTTCCTTCTTCATCCATTGTCCAGCATCCGAAGCATCCGTAGTTGTATTTCTCCCAGTCTTTCTTCACCTCCGCATTCCATTTACGTTCATCACCCGCACAGATACGGACACCTGTGGATTCATTCAAATCAACACCCACGGTGATTGTGTCATCATCGGCCAGGATAGTCAACGGATTTCCATTACGAAGGCAGTTAAGTTCGGCATTGTTCAGGTGAAATTCATCGGCAATGACCTGAAGGTTTCTGCCTATTACCGGAGTAGGCACATAGAGTATCTGTTGCGTACCCTTGTCTATCTGTAGAAAAGCTTGTATATCTTTGCCATCAGCGGTAGTCATTTTATCAATGATCGCCTTGTCTGACTGTAGCTTGTTTCTATTCTCGTCGCTGAACTTTTCAAGTTGGGCTTGTTGCAGTTGTGGATAGAATAATACATCCACCCGGTTATCTTCCGTTCGATATAGGGAAAAACGGGTACGGCTTTTGTAGGTATTCCCTTGCTCATCGGTAAACTCGATAGGCAATACCGGTGAACGATAGCCTTCCGCAATCTGCAACAGCACATGGGTAGGCAGGTCTCCAATCATTTCTTGTGTAAGACCGAATTTCCGAAGAATTTCATAAGGAATCTCCGTGTCCGAAAATCTGTTTCTGTTCATAGTTGCTATATGTTTAATAAATAAAATTTCGGGCAAAAATAGAGAGTGGCTGGTGGGATAAATGGTGTGTTCTCTTTTATCTCTCCGTTTTTCGACTTATTTAGTATTGTGGATTAAAATCATACCTTCAATCATACTCAAAAGAAGAAATAAGCACATGATACGGAATGCTTGTCCTGAGTATAAAAACATAGTATGATTGTCTACAGGATGTTAAAGAACGATTGTTTGAATGATGATTATGCCATAGTTCACATAGGTGAGATATACTTTTGCCCGATGAAATCACTACTAACAATATTCATACTCTTTCAGAACTGCTTATTTCTTCAGGCACAGTTCTACACGGTAAGTGAACAGCCGACTTCATGCAAAGTACAGAAACGGCAAGACCTCCCCGAAGTTGGAGAGGTCAGTAAGGATGATTCCTCTACTAAAGTAGGGAAATCAAAAGCGAAATATCCGAATGAATGGATTAAGCAATATCTGAGTGTCTCTTATCCACTGGATAGAATGGTCATCAACTCCCATTATGGATGGCGACGTGACCCGTTCACTGCAGAACAGAAGTTACATAATGGTATGGATTTCCACGCAAGGAGCAATGAGGTCTATGCGATGATGGAGGGAGAGGTTATTAAGGTGGAATATGACAAACGTTCGGGAAATTATGTTACCATACGTCATGGTAACTACACCGTCAGTTACTGCCACCTTTCAAAAGCTTTAGTCAGAAAAGGCACAATGGTGAAGCCGGGGGAGGTGGTTGCCATCACGGGCAACACAGGCAGATCAACGGGTGAACATTTACACTTGTCGACCAAGTATAAGGGCAAATACATTAATCCGAATATCTTGCTGGATTTTATAAAAGAGATCAAAGATAAGGCTATCGCCCATTACTCTTCTCATGCTGCTCATAGTCAAACGGGCTATTGTCATTCGGCAGAGTCTTATCCTTGATGAACAATTTCAATATTAGGAACGGCCAAAAGATAGGAATAGCCAGCATGATAATGGTATTCCAGTTGGTGCCATCGCTTCTATTCCCTTTCTTTCGGGAATAATCCTTCTCATTGTCTTTAGGCAGATGCCGCACAATAGGCGCAACAACATAACGCCCTATAATGATTGCTAAGCTAATCCATGCACAGTGAGGAATGAAGAGCAACCCCAATATCAGCAGCCAAAAGGCTACATTAGAGGGGGACATGAAATGACGGAGCATCTTTCCGACAATTCTCAATAGAATAAGGGCAACTACAATGATGAGTATGTAGGACATATAGATTAAATCTTTATCGTGTAAAGATAGATAATTTCTTGCAACTGTGCAAGATTTAATGATGCTGTTTATCTCTGATTTTAAGGATACTGTTTGTAATAACGTCTCAGAAGTAAAAAAGTGACAGTACAAACTGAATATATTAGAAAAAGAGTAGAGCTCAAAACTTTTTTGCTCATTTCTGTTTTACAGTAAAAACAAAATTCCCGTAATCAGCACTCCGCTATTATAATATTTTGTTTATCTTTGCGCAAGTTGGCGTTGATTTGCATCATCTGTTTTTGGAATGATAGCTTTCGTCCAATTTACGTTCGTATGAACTTGTAAAGAGAAAACTGGTAATTTTCAAGAAAGACAAGAGAATGCGAAGCGGGCGTGTCGTATTGTTTAAAATACGGCACAGGTCGCTCGTTTTTGTCTTTCAGGTATACCAGTGCCTCTCTTTACAAAACGAGTAGACTCTGTGCCTTTAATATATCAGATTAGGTAAAGAGTTTATTTAAATAAATAAAAAAAAACATTTACCTAATTGTATGGCAGAGTTAGATTGGTTTAATAAGCCGGTAGAAAAATCGAGAGATTTAATTCTAAAGGAAGCTTTCAAGTTGTTCCTTCAGAAAAATGTAGGAAAAGTAACTGTTCCAGAACTGGAACGGGTTACAAGGTTGCAGCGTGGAGCAATCTTTTATCATTTCAAAGACAAGGAAGCTATTTTTAGAGAGGTAATAGAGAAATATTTTTTCTCTTCTTTAAATATTTTTTCTCCGATTCTACCTGATGGAATATATTCTATAGAAGAATACTGGGATAAAAAGAATGAGCATTCAGCCAAGATACAATGCTGGTTTAATAAAGAAGAAATTCCAATCAATCCTTACTCTGCCTTTTTCCATCTCGCTGAACAAGCCAACTTATATATTCCAGCTTTTAGAGAAAATATGCAGAAACTGCTTGAAACAAATAAAACATATTGGACTCAAATTCTATTATTAAAACCTAAATTAGCAAAGAGTTACATAGATGCCCACTGTATTGGACATCTTATGGATAGTTTGTATTTAGCACAATGTTATACGGCTGGTTATAGTGAAAAAGGATTTTCTTACGGCTCAGATGACATTACTAAATTGTTAATTGAACTGTTTAACACTTTGCAAATTAACGAAGTCACATAATATTAGCAAAAAAACTAAGACAAATTGCCTAAAACGGGAAAGGCAAATAAGGTAAATTGCTGAATTGGGGCAGAAAAGACAAAGTTAGCTTATCCACTCCTTCTTTAATTATAAATTTTATACCCCATAGCTATACAATGTTCTTTAGCTATATTTTTATAAGCCTCTAAGTAAACATTGGGATATGCTCCAATAGATGTGAATACGTATTTGAAGATATGCTCGATAAGAAATTTCCAGAATTTATTATATGAATAAAAACCTAAATACATTTTTTCAACGAAAGCCCCAGACATTATTTTAGGATAATAAGCAGTTTGGCCCAATTCTACAACACTCTTTTTTCTGACTTCAGCTTCTTTCATCGTTCTGTATATATTATTCAAATACAACAATGTTGAATTTTCACCTGTATAGTCTATTCCTAAATAAAAAGGAATTAGCTTATCCTTATCTTCCAGCAGCATCTCTATTAGACGTATTTCTCCCTGATGATCTTTGGCTATTAAACAAAAAGTTTGCGCAGGAATATATTTCATTAAATAATAAAAGTAGGCCTCATTCAAAAGTTCGAATTTTGTGGCTGACTTTCTCCATACTTTTTTATATAACTCATAAAAAAGAGGAATCAAATGTTCGTAGTCTTCTACAACTTCCCATTCATAAAGACTTTCAAACCGGGTAACATATTTGTTATAAGTCTTCCGATGTTTTTTTTTAAGAAATGATGGGTAACTCCCTAAACAATCACTAACAGGAATAACTGTCCTTGGATATTCTTCAAAAAAATGAATATCTGAATCAAAAAAAAGTTTCATTTCAGCAATCTTCTCTTCACTAACCTCCTTTATTAATGTAAGAGAAGACTTTTCTTGTCTTGAACGTTTTTTTATTTCTCTATTTGCAACTTCTCTTATTTTTACAACAACATTTTGAGGTAATCCTTCTAAAATCCCAATGTGATGCTCACAAGTAGAAACATAAGAACCTACTATGAACACTTTTTTCTTTAAAAATCCAGAAAACAATTTCCGAACTAATCTAATTACTTTCTTAATGAAATCATTAGATGAAATATGATATATATCTAACAAATATGTAAAACAAGGAATAATACAAAAGATTTTCTTTTTATCATAAATTACTAAATATGAAAAATTGACATTTTCGAAATCAGACAAGCTCATTGATCTGAAAAAATCATAGCTATTCAATATATCATCGTTATAGATACTATCCCATTCACTTTTTGCTATGTCTGATATCTCCGTTGTCCATTTAAAGAACAACTCATTTTCTACAAAGCCCATATCTATCAAACAACTTTACCATTACAGATATCAGATAATCAATATCTTTTTTTGTATGTGATGCCATTATGCTTACTCTTATTCTTGTCTTATTAGGAGGTACAGCATCAGGAAAAACAGGGTTTGCCACAATTCCATATTCTTCTAAGTCATTTGACAACTTAGATAAAACGGTACAATCTATTATAACAGGAATAACAGCGGTCTCAGTATTCATAATATTAAATCCATTTTTTCGAAACTCACTAATCGCATATCGATAGTTGTTTTTCAACTTTTCTACGACATCTGTACTTTCCATAATTTCAAGGACTTTGACAGCAGCAGCACAAATATCAGGAGGTAAAGTTGTAGAATAGCAAGTGGAGCGTGCATAAATTCGTACATAATCAATAATCTCCTTTTTGCCGGTTACGAATCCTCCGACAGCACCAATGGATTTGCTTAATGTTCCTGAAATGATAACATTATCATGTTCTGATATATTATGATAAGAGAAACTTCCTCTACCATGTTCTCCAATTACACCAAGTCCATGGGCTTCATCTAAAACTAAAAGGGTATCATACTGCTTGGAAATAGCAATTAATTCAGGCAGATTAGCGATATCTCCATCCATACTAAATACGCCTTCTGAAACTATAATAGTTTTACCTTTATATTCATTTCTTGTTTCTTCGAGTATTTCAACTAAAGAATTCATATCATTATGCTTAAAGCGTTTCATTGTGGCACCTGACAATATAGTACCGTCAATTAAACTCGCATGATTAAGTCTATCATGAATAATTAAATTACCAGGGCGAGCGAGGGCGCTAATCAACCCTAAATTCGTTCCATAGCCTGATGAGAAAATGACAGCATCTTCACAGCCATACAATTCTGATATCTTTTTTTCCAGTGATTCATGATAGATAGTATGTCCTGTCAATGGATAGGAACTTCCGGAACCAATACCAAACTCCCTTAACACCCTAATAGCTTCCTCTGTAACATCCTCAATCTCTGCAACACCTAAATAGCTATTTGAACCAAACATTAGAACAGATTTCTCTTCTTTGGAAAATCTATTATGAAACTTAGTATTCTTTTTGGAAGCACCTACAATATAGGGATGCTTCTTGTATGAGTTTAGTCCATGCTTTTCATGAAGTTGAAGTTCTTCTTGGAATCTCTCCACCTTGCCCAGAATCGAATTATCTGCACTTTTGCGATTCTTAGAAGAATTAATAGAAAAATTATTCATAGCCATTTATTATTTTAGTTATTATTAGACAGACTGTTCGGTGCAAAATTAATAAAAAAAGCAATAATTCCATAAGCATATCAATGAAAAACAAATATTTTTTCCACATGGTAATTTGAATGATGTTACCAATTTTGTTTATGTGTCCTGAAAGATAAAATGAAACATTATTGTATTTTTGTTAATTTTACCTCGTTGTTTTGAAGCTTCATAATGTCGTTGTATTACATGATTTCGGGAATGGCTTATTTTTTTAAAAGAAAATATCACCTGATATATTGCATTTTTTTATACCTTTGTTTATCCAAATATAGATTATATATGAAAGCAAAAGAACTTTTATTACTTGAAGCTTATAAACTTTATGTTTCTAAACCGTATGATCATGTTACATTTTCCGAATTGGAAAAAGTATCTGGATTAAGCAGGGGTGCTATATTGTATCATTATAAAAGTAAAGAATTGCTATTTAACGCAGTAATTGAACATTTTGTGATAGGAAAGTCTTCTGTAAGTGCTTTAATCAATGAAGACTGTAGTAGTTTATTGGACTTCATAAAAAAATTCATTTCAGGATGTAAAAGCGAAATGCAGGAATATCGTTCATATGGAATATACAATATAAACCTTGCTAAGTTTCATATAGAATTTCATGCTCTAAGCTATTATAATGACGCACAGGATATATTTAAAAAGTGGCTGGAGAAAGAGCAGAGTACATGGCACCATATCTTATCTAACGCAATAAGAAACAAGGAGATCAGAGACGATTTGAATCTAGATCTTTTCTCAAATATGTTTATTAATCTATATCAAGGTACTTCTTTTTCAGGTTTATGTCGGCCTAAAGGTTATGACATAGCACTGTTAGAAAAAGAACTTATCGCTCTGTATAATCTAATCAAAATCGGGTAGGAGAAGACAAAAGTAGTCTATTCCTACTTTTGCTTTAGCTACATCACTATACGTACTATTCGGTATACAGCGGCTCCATACTTCCGTACTATGTAACTACTTAGTCATGCTTCTAAAAAAGACACACGCATATCCGCAAGATCTCCTGTGGGCTTATCGTTTGTATGTAATTCTAATATAATATAGAAATAGAAAACAAACAATACATACTGTATGTTTAAACCTAAACTTTCATTTTTATCTATAAAAAAATGAGTAACACAATCAGGACAAGAAGAGAAACAAACTACAAATGACTTCATAACGCATGTATGTGTATCGCTATATTTAATATTTGTAAGCATCCGATAAAGTACACATTGTATCAACTTTAATCACAAGTTAATATCGAGTTTTTTTCTTCAACATAAATATTTAAACTCCAATTGTATTCGTATTAGACTTCTCCAACTTCCAAACATCAGGAAGAAGTTCACGAACATTTTTCCCAGAGTCCTTTTCCAGATAATATGGAAGTTTGGCTATGACATCATTCAGCCATTCCCTTGGGTTAATTTCCTGTGCTTTACAGGTAGCTAATAGTGAGCATATGATTGCTGTATTCTCAGCAGCCTCATGGTTACCACAAAAGAGGAAGTTCTTTCTGGACAGAGTCAGTGGCCTGATTGCATTCTCCACCGGATTATCCAAACTTTTGGATAATGCCATTTATCCAAACTTTTCATTTATCCAAACTCCCTCAGCTATTTGCGCTTAAATCAGGCTTTGACATTTCAAGAGTTTGGATAACTGATGGAAATAATTACAAGTATCTCAATATACATTTTATCTATCCTCCATAATAATGACGGGGAATAGGATCAAATAATAAAAAAGAGGCTATCATTTATTTGAATACAGGAGGTCAACATCTATGACCATTGTAATTATTACATCTACATTCTTATTATTATGTTTTCCGAATTCCCAATTCTGCAAAGAAGAAATAATCCTAAGAGCTTCCTTTTCGAAATTTGTAAATTCCTCAAATTTCTTATTGTAAATCCTAGCACCAATTAAAAATCCTTTCTTATTAATTACAAACTGAACCCGTAGTTTGGTCTGTATATCCTCATGTTTTTCAAACTCGTAATGGAACTTCCTTCCAAATTCATTCATAAAAGCGATATTTCCACCTTTATATTGAGGCATTTTCTCCACAAATGTATATACCATTTTACAAGTTAAACTATCATATTGCATAAAACCATTATCCTCCACATTTTTTAGAGAACTACAAGAAAATGCAGAGAACACTATTACCATTAGCAAACTACACTTATTAAGAACTAACTTTTTCTTTTGAAAACTTAAATTGATAGCCATAATATTTCAATTCATATAATACTACATTGCAATTCAAACGCAATAACAGCCCATGCAGCTATTCTAACATACAAACTTATAGGTGTAATAAATATCCACCAATCACTAATCCCAAAGAATAAGCGACGAGAATTACAAAATCTAAAAATATTACCTTTAAGACGCCCTCTTTCTTTATTTCTAATATTATTTTCAAACCGATATTAGCAATACAAATTGGCATCATCATTATTACAACAAAAAAGACATCAAATAGGAAACGAAAAGCAATAAACTGTATCGGTTCTGATTCCATTATATTTATATGATCCTCTTTACTGCCTAATGAGAAAAAACTAACAAAAAAGAGAGGATAAAATATCAATAGAACAAATATGATATTCAATAAATAAAAAATCCACTCTGAATAATTGGGTTTAGTTAATTTCATTTTAACATCTATCTATTTAATACGATTTATCCATTATAATTTGTATTACCAATCCAGTACTATAAGGAAACTTACATTTACTTTCTCACCTTTACGCTCAGCCGGAGTCCACAAGGGCATATCTTTAAGAATTGTTTGAACAATGTCATTCAATTTTTGATTATTGGAATGAAGAACCTTACTTTCTATGACTTTACCCTCTTTGTCAATAACAATACTAATGCCTATCTTCCCATGTTCTTGCACATTCATTTCCTTTAGAGTCTTCTCTAAATATGAATCAACAGCCTTGTCATTTTCCGTATAATCTTGGACGCCATTAAACAAAGGTTTCTTATCAACCCCATGGTAAGATTTGCGTGGAACTCCACCATCAGCTCTGACATACTTGGTCTCCTTCTTTGGTTCCGAACCGTTCCGCTTAACCAACTTTACGCACTTTGCCTTTTTCTTAGGATTATTACAATTAAATTGTACCAGAACGTTGTCTCCAACGTTTATCTTCATCATGGCATGAAAATCATCTCTAAAAGTGTAAACCTGATCGTCATAAATAAAGGTAAAATAGGCAAGTTTCTCGATACCACGCCGAGAATAACCCCATACCACATTATCCACTACGCCTGGAGCTGTACAGATTTCCTCCTTTTTAGGAGAAGAACAGCCACTTAAGAGTAAAACAACTAAATAAATTACTTTTTTCATTTCTTTCTTCCCGTTTTATAAAAACTTGACTGATAATAATCTGCCGCAGCTTTTTTCTCCCAGCCCTTGCCACTATATTTTCCAGCATTGGCCTTTAAGAACTGTTGCCATGAGGTCAACTCTTTAGCTGTAGTGACCTCCGCCGGTTTAAAGGACGTTTTCGAAGCAAAACCTTTCGGAGATGAATTAAATGAAGGACCCGGTATTAAATCCAACATTATTTTTTCATCAGTGACCAAAGATTGTAGTTTTTATAGTAGTTCCGTTAGCCATTCTCAGACTAACGGAACTATTAATTAGCTAATCGAACAGAGAGCGTATCCATTCACTTGGAATACCGATGAAATTATCATAGCCGACTACATGATTATCTAAAACACGTAGAATTATAGTTAATATACCAAATGCTATTATAACCCATATTGCTATTTTTTCATATAAACTCATAGGTTTTAACCCACTACTTTTATTTTCCCTTTTTACATGAGTATTCTTGGTTGTCAATTTTTTCTTTTTTCTCTTAACCATAACTTAATCATTGTTGAATAAATTCCGGTAAAATCCGCCTTTCTTGCTGTGTAGCTTGAAAACTATTTGGATTCGTAAAAAGTTCAATCATTATTAAATCTTTTGGTGATATTCCTAATTTTTCTTGTATAATACTCTTTCGTTCTGCTGACATCTCTATAATTTCCATTAACGATTTACCTGTAAAATCTAGTTCTCCCAACTCCTCTTCTATTTTTGCAGCTTGAGCTTCATAATTAAGCTGTTGTAAAGCTAAATCAGGATCATTAATCACAAGTTCGGTGTTTTTCTGAATAAAACCATTTTCACCATAATTCACTGTAGTAACAAGACTTGCTAATTTCTTTTTAAACTCATTACGTGTATCAGCTAATTCTACGAGACCAGTTACCCCTTGCCCAAATCTATTATTACTACTAAACTGTATCTTATTCCCGCCTGGTGTATTTAACGTTTCTATGTAAGATTGTGGTGCCATTGAAACAGTTTCCCTCAGCCCATTTCCTGTATAAGACAAGTTTGTAGTTTGCATATATGATTGCGGTTTAACGCCCCTTGGATAAAAAGCATAAGGATTGGGTCTACCTCCATTTCTATATCCCCTTCTAACCGGAGGTCTTACAGGGATTCCTCGCTTTCCATCCGGATCAAAATAATTAATCGGATTATTTGTACAATAAGTATACGGACTAATCGAATAATATTTTTCTGCTAAGGGATCTATGGTAAACCATTTTCCTATATATCCATCATACATGCGTGCCCCATAATCCAATAATCCTAAAGAGCCTACTGTTTGATCTTCCTTGCCGTTAAACTTGTACCGATTATTTGCGGTAATTACATATGATGAGTTTGCATGCCGCAACCCAAATGGATAATAATCGTTCTTTTCAAGTACAGTTCCGGAAGTATTCATCACTGTACGGATACTACCCAAATGATCTTTTTCAAAATACATAACTTCGCTACCTCTTATTATACCCTCACCAAAATGGCATTCAGGAGTGATAGTATTATTCGTTTTTAATAACACAAGACTACCTAAATATTCATAACCATTGGCATTATTCGCATCTTGCACTTTTATTTTAGTACCATCATATGAATACAAATATTTGGCTTTTATCGTTGAACCACTTTTCACTTCTTGAAGCAAACTTAGTGAATTCCATTTAAAATTCAAACTTTTACGAGGATCATTCGTAAGATTACCACTATCGTCATAAGTATACGTGCCTGTAATGCCTGAAAGATTTGTTAGGCGATTACCACTATAGGTGTACGTGAAATTATCAGAGGTACTTCCATTTGCGGTCCGGGTGAGACTTTTAATGTTTCCGTTCAGGTCATAACCACCAATAGTTTCATTGAATTCACCAAGAGAATGAACACTTGCCGTCATTCTGCCGAACTTATCATAGCTCAAAGTATAATGCTGATCAGTCGCAGCACCTTGTCCCCAACTAAGTTTGGTGATATTTCCGTCACGTCTACCAGCACTAAAATAATCCAGAGCCATAGAGAACTTCGGACTGGATTGGGAAACAAGCCAACCTTGGACATTATATTGGTTGGTAACAGTAGCTGCATTCCCCAGTTTTGTTGTTTGAAACTGACCAAGTTCATTATATGTATATGTCACCGTTGCTGGAGTACCACTATTAAGTGTTGTCGTGGCAGTTAGCAGACGATTACGATGATCATACGTATTTCTTTTCAGCACAGTATGGGTGGTTGACGAATTTACCTGATGGGATTCATGGGCGGTAAGCATATTACCCACAAAGTCGTACTCATAACTATACCTACTGATATACCCAAGATAGTTACGTTCAACTTTCTGGATCAATCGAGCTTTCGAATCATAGTAATAACGACGTTCTACATAGGTACTGTTGTCTGTATTATAAACTTTCTCATACGTTTTTAGACCTTTCACACGGGTTTGGTCAGTAGATAATGACAATCCAGAAACCGTCTGGAAAGTTAATGTCGAACCTGAAGAATAACGGTCATATTCATAAAGGGCCACAATACCACCTTCCTGTACATTCGTCGTTTGATAAAGAGTACCAGCAGTAATCCATGAATCAATTTGGGCGGGAGTACCATAACCGGAGTTATATTTATACCTATACATACGATATAGTTCTCCTGTCGGATAATATTCATACAATAACCACTCATTATTCGCTCTTTGACTTCCGGTTTGATTGGCTACCAATTTATGTCCGATGCTTATATTATAACGCATATAAGTAGATTCGGTACCCGGGGCACGTTTTTCAATTACATCCCCGGCACCATTGTACTGATAATAAAAACAGTATTGTTTCGGCAAATTATCATTTTTATTATAGGTACCACTTGTACCAAGACTTTTGGCTCCTTCAGGAGAGATAACCCATTTAAGGTGCCCGAAATTATAGTCGTCATACACATAATAAGTATTCATAACCATAGAGCCATCAGTCTTCCTTTCAAGAATTGTACGATCCATAAAATCAGTAAAAACATGAACAGCTAGTCCTTCTTCATTTGTAGTAGTAGTTTTATACAGTTTATTGGCTGGATAATAACCATTGATATAAAATGCCTCCGCGGTATTACAACCAATCCTTAAAACATTGTCAGAAGCAGTATTTGTAGAATAAACACTTCTAATAGATGAATTTTGATATACACTACCAGGTTTTCGATTGACTGTAATGCGGTTCAACGGAGAATTATCATATTCCTTATAATTATAGGCACAATTCCCGTCCGCGCTGGAAAAAGTATTTGTATAATAATTTCTCTGCGCAGTAAGAGCACTGGATTGGTATGTACCACTAACTGTAGTTAACGGATAAGCCAAGTGTTGTTTTACATCTGACCGCCCAAGCACATCATATTCAACAGGTAATACCATATCTTTTTTCAATGCCGTTTCACCGACCTCAACACCTTGTATCGCTCTCCCTATGCCATCATAATAAGTAACAGATGGTATTGCCTGGTTGATATTAAGCGTTGTTGCCACCTGCGAAGGTGTTAATGCTTGACGCATTTTATAAGATACAGTATAATTCTGATTACTGCTTGGAGTCACATTCTGTGCCACTAAAGATACCTGTCCTGCAAATACCAAAGACACAGATAATAGTATATGATTAGTTATCTTTTTCATAGCTATAATCTTTTATTTATAGTTGTATTCAAACTTTTCAATCACATGTCCGTTACTGTCTACAACAGTCTGTAATCTATTCAAACTGTCATAATTATAGGTAGTTGTTCTACCCGTAACATCAGTGATTTTAGTAATACCTACCAAAGGTTTATAATCATAGGTTACCACCCTTGCACTGGAAAGGTTACGTATCGCAGTTTCAGCCGCAGCCGGAAGAGCACCGCTGATAGGAGTCGTAGCAATACCTGAAAGCGAAGAATTAGCACCTGTCACTGATGATAAAGCAACACCTGTGATTTCTGCAACGAGGTACTCGCCGTTATATCCCCAAACGAAAACCTTGAGCTGACCGTCAACATCCCGAGCGGCTACTGGCTTACCTTTCCGGTCATAGGTCAGATAAGTCAACTGGTCAGTAATATAGGATCCTAACCGTGTACTGGTTTTAGTAGCAGAAGAGGGAAGATAAAGAGTTCCACTCGTAGCTGTATATTGACCATAATTAGTGTTTACCCGTTCCACTTCCGTAGAGCCATTCTTTGTCAGAGTTTCTATTACAGGAGAAATAATATTGCGGTTTACCATTCCCTGATAAACCGTAGTACTGTAATCATACGGATACTTATAAGTAGTACTTACCGTAGAAAGGTTATCCGTCTTCGTTTCCGTTTTGATCTGATTAACATTGTCATAAGTAAAAGCAAAATCAAAACTCTGAGTCAAACTGCCCGGATGAGTATAGTACTCCGTTTTGCGTGTAACATTATAAGGATATACATAATTTTTGTAAGACGAACCTGCAATGGCATTCAAAGTCGTACTACCGAAAAGAGTCATACGTTGCAGATTGACAGCCTTGATATAATCCATACTGCCATTAAGGGCAGAATAAGTAAAGGTTTCCCGCTTGGATGGAGTGCTGCTACCTTCGGCATAATACTTGATCTCGGTGATCATACCACGCTCAAGAGCTTTGCTCGTTAACGGAGAATAAGCGGTACGCTGAGCATCAATTGACGCAAGCACATTCTCATCAATACGAGTATCATGATTGGTAAATGTATATTCAATCTTACCGTTATCTTGCAAGACCTCCGTTACAGTCGTATAACTCACACTACCTCCGGCGGGATTATTTGACACTGGCAAAAGAGACTGGGAAAAGAAACGGTCCATAGTATAAGTACCACCAGTAGTGAGTTTGCCTTTATATCCGACCCAATAGTATTCCGGTTTGCCATTTAAAATACCGGGGGAATAAGTATACATCTTTTTAAGCAGGACATTACCATTGTCAGTCTCATGGATTTCTTTGATTCTCAAACCGCCGCCAGTCTTTTGGGAAACACTTGCTAAAGAAAGAGTACCGTTATCCTTATTCCTGGCCACATAACGGGTATATGTGTGAGGCTCATAAATCAACTTTTTAATTCCTCCGGTAGGATAAGTAATTTCAACCAAAGAGCCCGCTCCTGTATATGAAGTATTCGGCTCACGGTAACTTTCAAATGAGCCATAATTATAAACAGGCGTACGGTTATTGAAATAACCCCAATGGTCATGCTGGTCAGAAAGATAACCGGGCAAGGAAGTTGTGTTGTACCTGAACTGGTAAGCAGGTAAAGTATTCTCTTGTAAACTTGCTAACTGAAGGCGTGTCGATGAAGATTGAGTGTAAGACAAATTAAAGTCTTTAACAACTTCATTGCTAATTAACGACTTAACTTCAATGCGGTCCAGTTTTTTTCTCCTGATATCTCCATAAGCCATATAATATCTGGAGCCGGAAATATGCTCAACCAAATTACCACCTGTACTCCATTTACGGATAGGTTGCTGACCATAAAAGACAGGCACATACAAGTAACGGTCTGCATAATTATTACAATTATAAACCAACTCATTATCAATTGTATATGGATTATAACTTAAGTCACTTGTTTGGGAACTGGTGAAGGTAACCAACTGGTCATTGGTACGTATCTCTGACAAATAGACAGGACGTAACAAACTACCGGACAAAGACGCGCCTGCATGATAAATAGAAGCAGAAGAGCTAAGGAAACCGGAGCCGGTCTTTCCGCTCATATACACAGAACTATAATTTCGCGTAAGGCTTACAGTTGGCCAGAAGTGAGTGTATTTAAAAGTAACCTCATCACCATTAGGTGCCTTGATCTTTCTGAGGTGCCAACCATTAAACTCTTCGTAGAATATCTCGGAAAAGAAGTCGGCATTGATTTCTATCCCTTCCATATTAGAGGTATACCAGTCAAAAGTATCATTATCAACTTCCTCGAACTGACCAAAATAATAAACCACACCTTGGGGATCAGTTACCCTAAAGCCCATAATGCGGCTTACTTTCCATCTGCCGAAACCCGTATAGTTCGCAAGCATATTGGCACGCATATAAGTATATGAACGGGCATCAGGATTATTGATATTAAACGCTACGCGACCGTCATAAACAGGAATATTACGCAGAACCATAGGCTCAAATTTCCATCCCTTTTGCCCCTTGACAATGAGTTGTCCCTGTTCATTGGCATAGAACACTCCCGAATGACCGCAGAAATTGAACACAAACTCATCGGGCTCAAGCTCGCAACCGTAATTCTTTGCCCAATCCTCAATTTGACTGGTTGTATTCCAAGTCGAGGTACTCAATCCACTACTGTTATAAAAATAACCAACCGGATATGTGTTCGTTACAACATTATTACCGGCAGCACGTAAGATTAATTGCTCACTTATATAAGCTTCATCCGGTGCACCTTTGACTATGCGGCTGATCATCCCGCCGGTACTCAAACTCCAGTTTTGCCCCACCCAGCTGGGCTGGGCGTCCACTTTGACGCCCGTGGCATCATAATTAAGGGAAATAGGCACATTGATACTTCCTTTCTTCAAAGTATATAAGGGAATACTTACACTTGCAGTACCTGAACTAAGGGAAACCGGAGAAACAACCTCACGCATCAGTGAAGAGATCTCAGGACTTTGAAAAACATTTGGTTGTAACGACATCTGGCCGAAGGTGTTTACAGCAAGACATAGCGATAGCAGTGAAAAAAATAGTTTCTTCATAACTTTATCGTATTAAATGTTTAATAATCAAGTTCTATGAGGGCTACTCCTCATTATCTTCAAACGGGAACCATCTCTTGAGATGGAGGAGATCAAAGTTGACAAAATCAGAATTAACGGACTTTCCGGATTTCAGTACAGAACTTTTTTGGAAAAGCAGTTGATCCTGTTGCTTTAACTGACGAATATATAAAGTGTCAGGTATAGAGTTCTCTTCCAAAGCCTGACGCTCTTCAGGGGGAAGGTCTGTCGTTTTCTTTAGTTTCTTGATATCAGCAACATAAGGCACTTTGGCTGTGGATTCCACAGTCGTAACGTGCTGCACCTGCACTTTTGCTCGTTTGGTAACTTCATCGAAGTCCTTTACTATAACCTGCGAGTAAACCAAACTTGGTAGTACTGAAAATACACTTAAAATAAATGTTATCAAAAAAAGCCTTTTCATGATTAGAAGATTTTTAAATTTGATACTTGTGTTAATCGCTAGGAGATTTTTTTCTGATTACTACTTTATTTATCCATAGGCATTTGTGTGTTTAAAAGTTAATTATACTACTGAATTACTGTACCCAATCTGAACATAGGCAGGTACATGGATATTAATATTGTGGCCACCAATATTCCTATAAATAATATCAACAGCGGTTCCATAATGCTTCCAAGCTGCTTTATTTTGTACTCCAATTGGCTTGTAAGCTCCTTTCCCTGCTTATCAAGCATAGTTGACAGGGTATTTGTCTCTTCTCCCACCTGCAAAAGAGTTAACAATCTGTTATCGTATAAATCAGGGAATTTACCAACACTTCCGGAAAATGAACCGCCCATGCGGATTCCATCAGCCATAGAAACCAAAGACTTACTGTACGGATAAAAAGTTATTATTTCAGCAAGCATCTCGACTCCATGCAATAATGTTATGCCTGAACTATATAACAAATACAATAGTTTACAAAAATTACTTTGATAATGCAGTCTTATCATCTGCCCGACAATCGGTATTTTTAATAAAAAGCAAGTTCTGATTTTCTGTAATCTTTCATTCTTTTGTTTGGGATTAAACACTACACTTATCCCAATTCCCAATAGACAGAAAATCAACAGATAATACATGAAGTTATCAGAAAAAGCCATGACAGCGGCAGTTATCCCGGGCAATTCCCCACCTGTACGGGAATAAACATCCACAAACAAAGGAACAATGACCATTATCATAAACACAAACACGAGTATGGCAGTAACTAATATTATAATAGGATAGCTAACTGCACTCGTTATCATCCGTCTTTGCGCAATCTTTTTATTGTAATAATCAGAAAGGAAATAAAGAGAATCCGATATTTTACCTGTTTCTTCTCCAATTCTGATAACGCCACAATCCAGTTTCGAAAATACCTTTTCCTGCGACATCGACTGCCAAAAAGCACTTCCACCAATAACATCTTGCTGCAATTGTTGCAGCATACTTTTCAATCCGGCATTTTTTTCATTTTGGATAATAAGCATCAAAGCCCTGCTAAAGTCAATTCCCGAAGTCAGTAATGCATGGAGCTCTGAGAACAAAATTTCCTTATGAGAATCTTTAAATTTTATTCTTTTACGTGCAAAACCAAATGAACTTACAGTTTGACTTGCAGTATTCTTTCTCATAACAGCAGTGTCATGGGCATAAACTGTATTCAAATTATCTATTTTCATAGCTATCATTTTTTATCTCATTCATTATTATATCAGATATTACCGACTCCGGGCGGGTGCAAACTCCGAATTTCAGCAAAATATTATCACTGACAATAAACAGTGAATCTATATACTTAGCACCATTATATATTTTAGTCTTATATTCTGAAACATGTTCAAACAAAGTATCCATATTCTGTGAGTCAGTCGGTTTAAAAGTCATCACTGAATCACCAACTTTAATACCGCCCACGCAACCATTTTCTCTATAAATCTTTAAATAACCATCTTCTTCACAAATACTATCGGCGTTGCTAAACAAGCCTTGCGTTCGAAAATAATTATCGTATATCTCCATAGACTGTTTATTCTGCAGCACTACATACCCATACATCCGCTGGTACAAGGATAATCCCTCGAACACTATAAATGAAACTATGCCTGTTAATACCATGACAATAAGAATTTCATTTAATGTAAATGCTCTAATTTCAGTCCGCTTCATATTCCTTTAGAAATCTATATTCAAATAATTTTTTTCCACTTTTCATTTTACCGGTAAAATGTATATCCCGCAGATACTTATGCTTCATGTGTGGCTGAATCTTCACATGGATTTCTCCCCAATCAAAACTCTTCATATAATTTCCATATCCTAAGTTACCAGCACTGACTTGTTGCACAAATTCATTACGATCCATGATTACTTGTAACATCTCTGTACTTTTACCATTCTGATTCATTTTGGTTAGCACTTCCAGAGACAAGCAAAACATCAGCATGAATATCACAGAAGCTACCACTACTTCAACAACAGTAGAAGCCTTTAAAAACTTGCTATATCCTACTATCCTACCCATTTTATTATCTTTTTTCTATTGTCAGACTTCAACCACAAAGGATATCCCATAATATCCGTACCATATATCTTTGCATTATACAGAGTGTTTCGATAAAAGCCCTCAAGTGTATAATAGTTTAAGTTATTACAATAAAGGCTACCGGAAATTCCTCCATGTATTTGCGATATTCCATCAATCCACACCAAACCACGTACATATGTACTATCACTCTGTAGATAATGCGGGCTTAATTCCTCTTCATCAACCTTTTCTTTTCGACAAAAGATTACATACCCATTCAACTGACTTTTTGTACCTATTTCAATATAGCTCTCAGGATTACCTTCAGGAATATAAATTCCCGAAGGGTAATTCAGTGTTACATTCTCCCCAATAATGACAGAATCAGACGCTATTATCTGCAAAGAGCCTTTAAATCCATCGTGAATTTTAACTTTAGGAGCGTAAAGCAAGATATCCTCCGTATATGTATTGGGAAACAAATTAATACAGTCGTCAGTATGAATAATCACATTGCCCTTTATTGAACCGCCATATATATCATTCGTTTTCACGAAAAGAGTATTTTCCGCAAAAGGCGCCTTTAATGAAACTCCATTTAACGATTGTACTGGCAAATTTATTCCCTTATCGAGTAGCTCATTAACTGCAATAACATTACATTCGGGCAATTCTGATAAAGACTGTTTTATATAAGAATTATCTATCTTTTGCCCGTTGTAAAAAGCATCTCCAATTTGGCTATACAATACTTCGGCCCCAGGTAAATAAGCCAATCCTTTCAAATTACTGTTTCCGGCAAGGGTTAATGACTGATCGTTATCACACAGATACAAAGCTGCCGTTGCAGTAGTATCCACATCATATCCCATCATACATATCCTTTGAAGCTTCTTATCATAGGTCTCAACAGATAAGAGTTCATATAACCCCCAGTATTTTTTTGATATACTTACCGTTGACTGTTCACTATCTTCGAAGAGCCTGATATTACAATCCTTGTTCAAGTTATCCCACAAGGTAGTATCTCTTTGATACAGCAATACTCCGGACTCAATCCAGGCATTTCTTTGAAGCTCAGCAAAATTTCCCGCTGATAAGCGCCACTTCATTTCATACAGGTCAATGCTGATAAGCACCCCCAACAACATTACCGTCCCTATTACAAGTACAGTCGGCAATATATTACCCCTTATATATTTTCCGGATATCATACGTTCAATTAACTTTTACTGAATACTTTTGCCCATTTTTCTCTACAATCAGCGAATCTGGATTTATAGTCAGAATTCTATAACCATCAATAGGCATATACTTACTGACAGTCTCTACCGATCCGTCTGAGTCAATCACAGCATATATCTTTTTCTTATTACGGATTAACCCTTTGTATTTAAAGGCAGGTAGTACCGGAACTGACTTCGACATGACTCTATTTGATACTTTTCTCAATCCGGCCACTTCCTGCTTTCGGCCCGTATTCAGAAAAGGATCACGGTAATCCAATTTCAAGCTGAAATCAAGCGTATCGGCACGAGACATTGAAGACTCTTTGACTGAATTTTGAGGTATGGGCGAATCATTCCCCGTATAGGAGACAATGCGATATACAACGCCACCCCATAGTAAAACGGTCAACACAAGTAATAGATATGTCATCTTTTTATTCTTCATATTTTATTAACTTGTTGGATTATTATAGTCATCTGTAGCTTCACATTACGGCTCCTGACATCATTCACAGTTTTATATTTTACTGAAGCTATTTTATATCCCCTCCCTTCATTTTCCAGTTTGCTCATCAGCTTGGTAAGGTCGGTGAATGGCCCGCTTAAAACCAATTCACCGGTATAGATAGTGAAGCCATTCGATTTATAGCTAAGAGTTGGAGTATAACTATCCGTCATAGTGCTATTATCAACCATGTGTGTACATAAGATTTTAATAACAGCTCCACTTTTCACATCCTCATTGTCATTCAACGCTACAATCTTTTCCGGACTATTATCACTTATATTCTGAGTAGAATATAATAACTGCTCTTGAGCCTTTAGATTACGATACATACTTACGGTTTTACTTATAGCAAGCATATACGCCACGAATGGAAGTAACACAAGTAATCCCATTATCTTAATTATTCCTGTATATAAGTTCAATTGTTTCATAAGCTAACATCTAACGTAAACAGATAATGGTCATTTCTATCTTTATTGTGCATAGTAAGCTGTACTGGTCCAAAAGCACCGAGCACCTGAATACTATCAGTAAAATCAGTCACAGATGCAGGATTCAAACTTTGCCCTTTAATTAAGATTTTATTCTTCTCAACATTTACCGGCTTATTTTCTTGAATTCTATCTTTCAACGGCTGTATTTCCAATTCTGTAAGGATAATTTCATCAGGAACGACGGATGCTATTTGATCCGCAATCCAAGCATATGAGAATCGGGGTTCATTGGACAGTTGGTTAAGTATTTGCTGTTTCTCCCCCAAGTTTTTTTCCACTTGTGCAGTATTCCTTTTTGTCTGTGCCAAACGAATTTGTTGTTCCTGTAATTGATTAGCAATATTCTGTTGTACAAAGAAATTTATCAAAAGCACAACTATCAAAAACAGCAATACGGGCAGTGATACTTTCTTCGCCACAAGCGATAATAAGCTACTTGAACGTATGGAAGGAGCAAAAGCCTCTTTTATACTAAATTTCGATGTCCAAAAATCCTCTGCTGCTTTCCTGGCTTCCTGTTCCGGATTATTATTTGCATCAATCCGCACCTCAACCAAAGTAAAATTCTCGATATTAAGTTCTTCACACAAAATATCATATAAATTTCTGCGCAGAAATGTCAATTTCAACATCCCGTCACCTACATTTTCGCTGGCAAAAAGAAAGTCATTAGGTTGCTCGGTTATCCGTTTCAATTCTTCGCTATTCTCCTTGTAAATTTTCGATATTACACCTTTGCCACTAATTGTCAAAACAAGAGGAGCATCAAACTTTTTGCCGGAAATATCTGATAAAGTCATATCTTTAAGATATTTATCCGTTTTGACTCCATTCTTATCAATGCTGATTTCAAGTAGATGGAAATCAAAATTAGCTCCATTGTAAATCGCATGAATAACATGAACCTTTCTTAATATGTTTGCTAATAAATTCATAACTACATGATTACAGTTGGTTTGATAAAAATATTCAGTTTATGTTCCTCTTTCTTATTTATTGAGTTTCCAAAAATCCATTTCAGCACGGGGATTCTGGCTAGAAACGGCAATCCGGAAGAAGTCTTTATACGGTCATTCCTTTCAATGCCGCCTAGTAGAATCGTTTCTTCATTTTTAACCCGAATCTTAGATTTAAAACTCCTGGTTGCAGTGCCGGGAGGAGCTTCCATTTTTTCATCAATTGTAGTAAACTCTGTTTGTGACAGGTCTATAGTGAGTGTTATTTCTCCATTACTGCTTACATAAGGAGTAATGGTCAACACTAGATCCGCATCTATATATTTCCATTGATATGAACTGGTTTGTATAGGATTCTGTGAGCCCATCAAACTTTCATAAACCTCTTTATAGTGCTGTCTTTGTCCACTTTTCAGTTCAGCCTGATGTCCATTAAGCGTTGATAATTTAGGAGTTGATTTCAACTCTATATCTCCATTTTCCTCCAAGAATTTTAGACTTGCATAAAAGTTAGGACCAACTTTTCCTAAATTCATCGACCCCAGTCCATTGAAACTTTTAATTATCTTGTTTATGCCATCTGCATTAAGGTTCATCTGAAAATGTGGTGTCAAGGTTCCTTTGCTGGAAGCAGGAGGATCACCATACCCAACAGAGATGCCTTGCTCGTTATTACGACTCTTTGTTACTTCAGCAATGATAACATCAATGGTTATAAGTGGAATCGTTTTGTCTATGGATTTAATAAAGTTTTCTATCCTTGCGACTTTGCGCTGGTCGCCGCTTACAATCAAGCTGTTTAAATCAGAAAAAGAAGTAACCTTAACACTTTGTTTAAACTCTTCTGGTATTATATCAATTACTTTTTCGACAGTACGGTTTTCCAAAGGAATAACTTTAGAAGATAACAGAACCTCCTCTTTAGAAATACCGAACATCAATATCCCCTCTTCTTCGTAATAAGAATATGAAGTTCCGGTAAATAGCACTTTAAGCAGTGTATGAAGACCGACATCTTTTAGGTAAAGGCTTGTTGTACCATCTACAGGCGATATAAAATAATAATTAATCTTTTGCTTCTCGCAAATGGTACACAGTATATCATATATACTCGCCCGCTCTACCTGAATACGAATCATTCCTGTGCTGTCGATTTCAATTTGCTCATCACCAATACCTCTTCTTACAGCCCATGCTCTTCCCTGCCCTTCTCCCTTCCCTAATGGTAATGTGTCCAATGACCACAGTTTTTCTCCGGTTTTTGATGCAATTAGGCTATTGCCTAATGCCAATGCCTGCATGGCTTCATTTAATGATAACCTAAGTGCATATCCTGAAACCTTCTTAGCATTCAAAGACGATGGAAAAACAATATTAACTCCGGTTGAGTCTGCCAACAACTTAGCCAGTTCCGGTAGGGTGCAATCATGCAATTCATAACTTAAAAATCCGGTTGAAGATTGATAAGACACCTTTGGACCTGGTATATCCGGAAGAGGTGGTGCGTAAGGAAATACAGAAACGATATTACCAACAATCTCCAAGTCAAGATTATATTCCTGACAGAGAAAATACAATAAATCGTCTATCTTTACTTTGTTGAAATTACAATTTACCGTTAGCGTATTATCTCCTTTATAACTAATACTGACATTGGATGTTTTGGCTATATTGCGCAACAAATCCCCAATAGGCATACTTCCCACTGCCAGATCTACCTGGTTCAGATATGCGACATCAGCTTCAACAATTTTCTCCAGTTTAGCGCGTACTTCACCCAAATAGCTATCTTGTGCAACTACATTGTAAAATGCGGTAAATAAGAATAATATAGTGACAAATATATATTTCATAGCACCTACTGTATTAAAGGAATTAATTCTTCAATTGATATGTAACCTTCTTTAAAAAGTCTGTATGCTGAGTCTTTTAAAGTAGTTATCCCTCTTTTTTTGCATTCGCACTCAATTTCATCTTTGGACTCTCTGATAGCTTTCGATAATTCACTATCAATAGGTATTACTTCATATATTGCTTTTCTTCCTTTATAGCCTGTATAGAAGCATTCTTCACATCCCACCGGCTTACAATAATAATCCACATCAGGCAGATTCATTTTGGATAATTCATCTTCCGGCTTAATTTGTTGTTTACAACAGGGACATAAAATCCTCACCAAACGCTGTGCTACAGACAAAATCAAGGTATTAGAAATCAAATATGGGTGTATATTCATATCTACCAGTCGTGATATACTCCCCCATGCACTGTTGGTGTGAAGGGTTGATAGTAACATATGACCCGTAAGAGCGCTCCTGATAGCCATTTGAGCCGTATCCGTATCTCTTATCTCTCCTAGCATTATTATATCCGGATCTTGTCTCAAAAAAGCCCTCAGTGCGCTCCCGAAGGTCAGTCCTATCTCTTCTTTCAATTGTACCTGGTTGACACCGGCAAGAGTATATTCCACCGGGTCCTCTATTGTTAATATATTCGATATTTCATTATTAAGCATCCGCAAGGTTGCATATAATGTAGTACTCTTCCCTGAGCCGGTCGGCCCACTGATTAAAACTAAACCATGGGGCCGTTTAACTGCTTTTATATAGTCCTCCAACTGCCTTTCCGAAAAGCCCAGATTAGACAAATCAAGCAAATCAATATGCCTTGTGAGAAGCCGAAGCACAATCTTTTCACCGTGTATGGTAGGTATACACGAAACGCGCACATCGAACTTTTCTTTTTCAGACTGGTAAAAGATTCTCCCATCTTGCGGCAACCTTCTTTCGGATATATTCAATTTAGCCAGAATCTTTATCTGGTTTACGATGGATGGATAATTCTGCTCCTCAATAACATATTTTTCAATAAGCTGTCCGTCAATCCTGAACCTTACCCGACACCTTTCTTCATAACATTCGAAATGTATGTCACTGGCATAGTTCTGAAATGCCTCATATATCAACCGTTTTAAGAAACGGTCACCGTCGGATACTAAAGGTTTGGCCGACACTTGTTTGCATGATTGACGATAATGTTGATTCAGTAATTTAGTTATTTCCGCAACAGACAAAAGAGCTATTTCTATACTCTCCCCCGTAATAACTTCAATTTCAGATAATATTGTATCCTGGCAACATTCTTCAGTTCCAAAACACTTCAGGATATCACCATCAGCAGCATAAGGAATTATTTTATACTCCCATGCTGTTACCGGACTTATTCTTTGTAGTATTTCTGCTTCTATCTTCATATCAATATCTTATTGATAATATCATGAATAATCAGACTTATCCCTATACAAGCCACCAAAGGTATATTTTCAAACCTCAGAAACTTGGATAAAATTACACTTACAAATGCAGTACAAACAAACGTAATAATCAGAAAAACTATAAACTGCCGTAGTTCAAACAAGGGAGCTAATGCCATGATAAACAATAGATCTCCCAACCCTATACAATCAAAGATTCTCCTTTTAGTAAGCCTTATGTACAATCCGAGAAATAAAAACATGAACACCAAAAAATACATATTCAGCCCCATTCTTGTTGCAAGTGTATAAATACCCACATGATTATACACCGAATAAATAATGAGGAAAGCAAAAGAAACAAGTACATAAACATTTATTAATCGCTTCCTCAAATCGGATATAATCATGGCTATCAGATTTATATACAAAACTGACGACAACAGCATAACATTCAGTTATTAAAGGTTTTACTGTAGCAATTATAATACGCGATAACTTCGTTAGATAGATTAATCCTTAGTGACTTCTATCAGTGATTTATCCTGGTCAATTTCCCACACGTTAAGCACTCCATCCCCATCAAAATCGACTATTGCGGTAGCTTTAGCCTTAAAGCTGGTTTCCGATGCTTCTGTGATTTCAATGAGATAGTTTGCAGTCCCCCCTTCATTCACAGTCCTCACTTGTTCATACCCTATTTCTTCTAAAGAGTTACTATACTTAGAGTGAGAATAGTAGTATGTCTTCTGTAACGAATGAATAAAAACCAACTGTTGTTGCGCCTCAATACTTTTTGCTTTTGAAATAAGTGGCATAAGATTAGGTAGTGCTATTAAAGTTATAAAACCAATTATAGCTAAGACTACCAAAAGCTCCTGAAGCGAAAAAGCTTTTAAATGCTTTGGAGAACATATGTATTTTTTCATAATAACAGTAGTGGTAAGCATAATATAAAAATTACAATAAGTTGAGAACCCTAACGCATCTCTTAGTTATAATTTACATCATTTACAATCTCATCTATACAATCTCATCCACACACTTATTGCAAATATGAAGTCCATTAATTATAATGACTATATACCATTAGTAGTTATATATACGTGAATTTCTGGTTTAGTTAGCCTTCTGAATGAAACATCTTTCAGATGTGAGCTCTCTGGTTAGTATTCAAAGAGCTCACATATTTTTTCATCAGGTGTTATTTAAACTTTCTTTCAAATAACGCTTTCACGTATTTTTTGCCGAAAGTCTCCGGAAGTGGAGCAATATAGGCACCTTTGTCGTTATATTTATTCTCCGACCACTGTTTCTTAACATCTTCCATCAATTCCGCATTTTCGTAAAATACTTCACAGAAAATATAATATGAAATTTGTTTTGGCGCATCATTTTCTTGATCTATAAAATATAGGTCAGTAAAGAACAACAACGCTTCATCCTTATTATTTTTACAGTAATTAATAAGTTCTTCTGCCTCTGTAGTTTCAAAGAACTTAAATGGATTACTTAAGATTCGCAATTCTGCACTATTACACTTCTCTCTCCATTTATCGTATAAATTTTGAATAGTATTAGTTTTTGTACTTGCAGAACGAGTTTTTAGAGTCAACATTGATTTATGTTCAGGTAATAATTCCACCTCTTCAATTACTGTCAATCCCTTTTCCAAAGATTCTTCAAATGAAATATTATCTTCACCTGTAGACAATGACCGTGTCACAGACTGGTACGGTTCTTTACTTGCATCACGATAATAACCTATAATTTGACCATAACTGTTACCATTTAGGGCATCTCTTGGGTGGAAAGTACGAATTAATGCCCCCGGTTTGCTTTCCCATGCATATCCATGTGGATGATTATTTGCTGTTCCTCTTACAGAGAAATGCGTTGCACCACTTATCGACCCATTTGTTGACCATACAGCTATTACCCCATTGTTACTGTCAGCCTGATCTCTTGTATATGTTGTAGCACCGGCATAACGGCTCGGATTATTGCCAAAGAAATTATCCCAAGTATCCCAAACATATGGTGAACCATAGTTGTGTCCTATTAAAACACCACCGCTCTGTGAATTATAAATACCTCCCCAAGTCCATCCCGAAGTCATACCACCAGCCCAAGATGCACAATTATATATATTAGTGCTTCTTACTCCACTATACATCGCATCAGCTTGCTTCAGATTCGGGAAAGATTCTAATACTCCCCAGCCATCACCTCTGATTGCATTGGGGACCATTCCATAAACGTCACAGTTGCCATAATATGCACCGAAAGCACCAACTGATGATATCAACATATTATATTTTGCAGCACTTGACTTCGTCATTTGTAACCGGGCATCATCCCACCACATAAAATCCATTGGCTCCATATAGAACATCGTTTCGCCAAAAAACTTTAATTGGCGAGTACCCTTTTCCTCCAGATAAAAATCAGGTATACCGCTTGAATAAGCTGTAAAGAAGTTCATAGTACCAGTGTATGGAGTCTCAACATCTACCATATATCCGGCAATAGGTGACCCGGAGTTTATGCGTGTACCATTTTGATATACATCGATTAACCCTTGTCGTCCGGTGGTCGTAGATGAAAACGCACTTGAATAAGCTCTTATCACTAAATAATAATCACCTGCAGGAAGATTTACTGTTATTTTAGAATGGAGATTTCCGGCACCATCGTCATTATAGTAAGAATAATTGTGCGGATCATTGATTTTATACAAATACATAAATGGGTCTACACTGTTCGTTTCACTTTCATATGCTGCTGTATGAAATGTATGCGTACCTGCTGAAAGAGACAATTTACGATGATATGTATAGGTTATGGGAACATTCATTTTATGAGCATAATTGCCATCCGGATTATTAAATGTTTGCGGAGTAACCTGCCAATTCCAATCACCGGGATTGATTGCCGAGCGCGTCTGCACATTGGCTAGTTTCTGAAGTTCAACATCAACCTCATTTTGTTCAAGCTTAATACCTGAAGCAACACTGGTAGAGTTTTTAAGATGGGCTAGAAAATCTTCATATTGCGGATCTTCCTTTATAAGACGATCAACAGATGGTTCAACCTGAATAGCATCTACTTCCGGATAAAAAGGAGCTTCTGAAGCAAATGTAATTTTATTGGACCCAGCCTTAAGAAGAATCGCCTTCTGACCCTTAAGAGTTACAAATTCCCATTGGTCTTTATTAAGTTCCAGTTCGCCTACCTCTTCATCATTTACATAAACGAACACATTCTGAAGTTGATTTTTCCCGGTACTTGCAGGCAAGATATGAACTCCAAGATAATTTTCTCCTTCACTGGCCTGATTAATAAAAAAGTTTCTCGTTAACAAACCTTCACTGCTGGACCTAGTCATTCCGGCAATTGTACCATCAGTAGACTTTAGGTAGAATTGTTGATTCAAATAAGTAACCCCATCATCAACATCATTTGCTTTTGTATTCACGAGAGATACTTCCTGCTCACTTGCGTTTGTAACTGCCTCAAAATCATCCTGACATTGCGTTAAGATTATCCCTGATAAAATAATTACGCAATAAAAATAAAAGTGTTTTTTCATAATTATAAAACTTTATCATTAGACATTTATTTAATTAACTCTCAAGGCAAGACGTCTACCTCATATGATTATTTAACCTTACTTTCGGCTTTTAGTTGTGTCAAAAAAGAACTCCATGCATCTGCGCGTTTTTCTTTATTCTCTTTTGTATCTGGATCATTTTCTGCAATTTCTAATGGATAGCAATCATGCAAATAGCATTTCCGTGTAACCACATCAATAAAAAGCACTAAATCATTTACTATGAAACTATGATGTTGACTGGCATAAGTTTGTGCAGTAAACAGATAGCTATTATTCAATCTGAAGTGAATTTTCTGATAAGTCTGAAAAGAGTTTAAGTCCACATTATTTTTAAATTTTATTTCTCGTGTATTCGGATTAAACCACTGTATATCATTCCCTGTAAAGACAATATCAGAACTATTGCTAATAGTTTCTTTATCCTTCACCGAGAAATGCGCCACTTCTCCTACTACAGTGATTGAAGATTCAGAAATAATAGTTGAATTACTTTCACAAGAAAGCAATGTACAAATAAACAAAAATGTAATAATGGCAAAAAATAGACTACCATTTTTCGCTTTTTGCATAGCCTTGCACAGAAAATTCACAGTGTAGCCACTTGAGGTTGAATTATTCGTTTTCATCACATAATAAAATATTAAATTAAACCTTGAATTTGAATTTCATCTCTATACTGCACAAATATAGTTATATTCCAAAATCAAACAATACGTACTGTTTGTATAATTAACAAAAACCATGCATCTTATATTATTTTAACCATTACGTATACAACTGCCCAGACCCATTGGCTATTTTAAATAGGGAGCTAAGCAATTGGCTACATTTGCATATTAGGAATGATTCATCACAGCATGAGAAGTTTATAAAATGAATATCAATATACGTATTTTCATCGCTGAGCACCTATTCCTATTATAATCCCTAATTATCCACCCCCACTTCTCATATATTTAACTTAATACTCAACAGTAAGTATCTTATTTAAAACAATTCAACAAGTAATAATACCACCAAAATCCGTATAAAATTACAAACTGAGCGATCAACGTTCAATTTATTAGCAACAATAATCACGAGACAGGAAGTGATAAGTGACACAATAGATCTACGTCTAGACAACATTTTTTTGTTGTATTATAGAATGAATGGAATGTGGTATATACATAAACCTAGATTGCAACCTGCAATTACATGCTGCTCATTATTGACTAAAAGAAGTTTTCACATATAGCAACGCCTTTATATCATTTTCAATACTATCTGATTGGTCAATTTCGAGAAAACACCTATCAGAAACTCATTTGACCATATCAGAAATTTACATATGAGTCATCTACAAAAAATCCCATTTTGCAACTTAGCCCCTCTCAGAAATATCTACAGGACGCTATTTTTACAAAAAAGACTTTTGTAATGGCCTCAAATATAGAGTTGTGAAATAAAACCTGTTATCAAGCTGGCAATATATCTCCTGCCACTAATGACATAGCATATTTGTAAATTATCTCCCCTGATAGTAAGATTACTTACCAGGGGGAGAGTTTAAGCTCTACATTATCACTTCCTAACTAAATTATTAATCTTCTTGCTATTTCTAGCACCTTCAGCTCAATGCTTTTGTATACACATCCACCGTTTTGCTTAGCTTCATTTAATGCCGTTGACAATTTGCTGCTATTGAGAAGAACATTCTTGGCTGATGACAGAATAAGCCCGTTTTTATCAATAGTATGTTGCCACCGAGTTGAGATAAGCTTATGTTCACACAGTGCGTCAAAGAAAAAAGCCACTCTTCGGTTACAGGCTGATTTCAAAGGATACTCTAGGCAACAGGCAAAGAGAGCTTTCACCTGCACTTCTGACACATCGGGAGAAAATAAATGAACCTCATTCACACTATGTGTAATGAGTTTTATTTGCTTAGAATTGAAACTACATTGAAAATCTGACTTGCAAGAGATTGATGTCGAAAATGAACATGCAGTATTAGATAAATCAGAACTAAAAGGCAGTTGCGTCGTGTTAAACTCTTGGTGCATAATTGAATATTCAGAGTCACTCATCTTTTTCTTTATAAAATATTTCTGCACTAAATCTTTACGAATGGTAAGAAGTTCTTCCATAATATGGAAGTTCTTCTTATGTTCATTCATTCCTGTAGCATCCACACGATCAGTATACGAATGACTATTTAGAAAATCGTTAACGTAGCGGCTATACAATTTTCGTTCTCCAATAACTTCTAACTGGTATAATTCATGAGCAGTTTTATAGAATAACCCTAATCCATCTCTTCCTTTATTAAACTTGTCTAATAAAGCATTTTTTTGTCTCGATTGATTTTGTTGGTACCTTCTCTTGATGCGAGAACCATTTTTTTTCGTTTCATTCTTCTTGATTTAATTTGTTAATGATTATCATGATGATAATTACCTAGCTTTAAAAACTTATTAGCCATTGTTTTACATGAATTGACTGCTTTAGTTATCGATTAAACACAATCATAATCTTGTGCAAAAATATAAATTATACAGTATATACTGTTTGTTTACGGATTCAATTTATATTTTTATAGAGAAAAATGGGTAGTATATATCAAGATAAGGAAAGAAACAAGCTACGAATAGTTTTATACAAGTATAGGTTTTATGCTTCGGTTAATATCCAATCCCCTACATCAGTATTAATTATGTAGTACATTCAATTTATTAATACACCTCACTTTTGACAACATATTTCTTTATATACTTCCCTTCTTATTAAGCACATCCGCAATCATCGCTTTCACTTCTAACCCAACTTCCACAAAGTTCCTATAAAGTATTCGCTCCCTTTCCTCTCTCGATTTAAAAGTATAAAAGCGAGGAAGTGGATAGTTTTCATAGTCGGCTTCCTCTTTCTTTATCTGAACCATATCGAAATCTGTCTTGCAGTAGAATTTCGAGGTCTTAAATTCATCCGATTCCTGAATATTCATGTTTCCATTCTTCCCCACTTTAGTCTTCACAAAATCCCGTGCGACCTGTCCGCATATCCACCCGGTAGGTAAATCGGAAATCTTACTTGCCGGAACAAGGTTATCCATATTCTCATTCAGATTAATCGAGGTCTTGTCCCGGTCAATAGTGACACCTTTCTTGAGTTGCACCACCTTACCGAAAATATCATTGCTCAGCCACTCCAGCGTTTCCTTGGCACGGGCAGATCCACTTATCACATTGCCCACAGTCGTAATAATCTTCTGCATACCCACTTTTCCATAGTCCGCTTCCAGCTGTGGCAGTTCCTGAAATCCCAAAGCCACGCTTACCTTATTACTACGGGCAGTACCTATCAGTCGGTCTATCTTATGGAAGTAGAGGGTAGGCAACTCATCCACGATAATGCTCACTGGTATATTCTTGCCCTGCCCCGTATTCACTCTTGTCACAAGTCGATTCAGAATCAGAGCGTTCAATGCCCCGATAATACTTTCCATCTCCGGATCATTCGCTATCAGCAAATAGCTTGGGCTTTTCGGATCTGATACCTTCAAGTCAAAGTCATCACCGTCTTTATGAAATATCCAATAGGATTCTTTGGTTGCCAGACGCGATGTATAGACACGCAGCGTACCTAGCATGCCTTCCAATTGCTCCATTGCCTTATTTTTCAATGCCGTTTGGAATGGGCCGAGCAAAGGTGCTACCTCATTATCGGTTTCCAATACCTCGAATATGGTTTTATAGCCTTCATTAAGGAAAGAGAGGATATGTGGCATATCCGAATATTTACCCAACCAATAAGCCGGTTGGACTATTTCCCCGTCTTTTTTATCACGCACCACACCCGTCGGCTTCCAGAACTTCGTTTCTTTATCTTGCGCCTTTTCCGCATACAGCTGTCTACCATTCTCATCATATGGTTCCCGTTCGTAGTTCACAAAAAAGTAGATGCACGCAGCCAGGAAGTTTACCGCTGATGTTTGGAAAAACTGGTCACTGCCGCCACCGCCTTCTCTCTTTCCTTTTTGCAGGGATTCCAGCAGTGTCTCAGCAGTCTCACTGGCCGCCGCCAAATTCTGGATGTATTTTTGCTGAATGGGATTCACCCTCCGGCTGTATTCCACATTCACAAAGTTAATGGTGTTAAACTTGCACCCCTTGGGCACCTTGCCTGATTTTTCATTTTTCTTGTAGTGATAATAGAGTTTTGTTGCCAATGTCGGGAATTTGTAGTCATATACCACCATTGCGAACCCCTTAGCAGAGTGTTGCCGGATAAACGGCTCGATAATTGACATGGTCTTGCCGCTGCCTGGCGTTCCGATTACATAAGTAGCTCTAAAACAGTTACTTATAGAGACCCATCCCTTGCGAAACTTCCCCTTGTAATAGTATCGCATGGGGATATTCACGCTGTACTTATTCTCTATTTTCTCCTCACATTGCTCAAAACTTTCGTTCTCAAGGTTAAAGCGATCTTTCAGCAATCCTTCCTTCAGGAACTTTGAAATGTTATCCAATGCCACATGCACCAGGATAGTTCCTATTATGGTTGTTCCCATATAGAGAATAATATTCAGCGGCAAGCCATAAAGCCGTACATCCATGGTAAAGCCAAAAAGCCACACGGCCACTATCAGCAATGCTACACCGCTAACCAACGGATAGAATACCTGCCGCCTAGCATCAAATTCCAGATGTTTCTTGTTCCTTGTACCCACACATGTGATGCAGATAAGCGCAAAGGTCGCTATCTTGCTGTAAACAAGATTTCCGTCTTGGTAGATAAGCCACGTCTTGATTCGGTCATGTACATCACAGAGTATGCCGTTCCAGTGGTCCAGCATCTCTGGTGAAACGGCATACTCGAAAAACTCCATCAAGATGGAGATATAAATCACTGCCCTGAATATCTTGTACGCTCCCTGTAGTTCCTTACTTTCTTCCATATATTCTTGTATCAGTTTGTCTCAGCACCCGCTACTCATTGATGGTTATAATCGCTCTCGCCTTATGCGCTTGCAGCTTCGGTGTCTCCTGCATAGCTCCGCTCCCCACGGAGTACAGCCATGCTTTGGCTGTCTGCTGTCCTTTCACTTCCGTAGAAGTCCAATACCAGCACTGGTCAGGATGATCAGGCAGCAAGTCCCCTCCGCAAAGACCGATAGATTGGTTCACTTCTGCTTTCACACCATATAGTAGCCTCATTTGCCCCACCGACGGGATATAGGCACTTTGACCGTAGCTCCAAATGTCAAACACGCTTTTCGCCAAAGGGGACGACGCATCTGTCGTATGGAATAGGGCAAAGGTATTGGCGTTCCCGTCCAGTGCAGTCACATCCGCCGATGTACCCTGATTTACTCCGATACTGTCCGCAAATGCTTCAGCAGTCGTATCATAGAGATATACGGCATACCCTTTCCCCTCCGTTTCCGAATCACGGTTCAGGTAGAACACGACTCCCACGGCTTCCTTGCCTGATTCTTTAAAGTGAGCGTAGGGCAGTACTTGCCCGTCTGTACACAGGATATGTCCCACCTTCATAGTAGTGTCCGGAAACTCCTGATGACTGTCACAAGCCGTCAGCAACATAGCACTTATACATATCAATAATATCTTTCTCATCTGGTTGGTATTTTTACTCCGATTACTATACCTGTGCGAAACAGGTCTTTGCCTTCTATCATGAAGTCATTCTTCACTTGCCAGTAGAGTTGCCACCCTTTTTTCAAAGAGTAACTATGCTCGTAGCCCGCATGAATACCGCCTAACACATTACCGTCTCCGGAACCCAGTGAGCCGCCAAGCCGTAAATTTCCATGATGGTTACGTCCCCTCACTACGCAAGGCTTGTAAGCCACACCCAATCCCCACGTTCTGTAGTTGTTCCAAAACGATTCCGGGCAAACATGTCCGCAGGAAGCACATTCATCCCATTTCAGATAGACATTGCCGAAAAACTCCCAAGCGTTGTGATACTTTGTCTCGTATTCATAGCCGATAGTCAAATCTATTCCATTCTCGTAGAGCAGTCCTGTTCCTATTTGTACTCTTCCGCTCCGGTCATCCGCCCATACGGTAGTGCCTACTGTTAGGGTTACTACCAATATCATCAGTATCTTTTTCATTCTTCTCTCAATAAGGCGTTATTAAAACTGTCGGCACTCAATACATCCTCATAGTCTATATTGAGGACAATGGTTCTGCCGGAAATCTGTTTCTCGCTCATCTCGATGGTCAGTACCTTGTCATTGGGGAACGTCAGTTTCTTTACGACCATCACATTCCGATACCCATGCAGAAAGGATTTTGTCTGTTCCAAGATCATTTCAGGCTTCAGTTCGATGATTTGCGAATTGGTCGCCTTCGACACTTTTTTGTCTGCTAACTTGATGCGCACTTCATCGATGTCAAATCGGATGTTCGTGCGGTTCTCTATCGAGTAGTCGATAAAGAAGTAGTCACCCACGGCATAAATATTGTTCAGCCGCATGGTCATCCGGTGTTGCTTGCTACTTACATTCCTGAACTTTGCCGGAGAAGTCCATATCTGCCGGGCATAGCGATACATTTCTTCGGTCGACAGGCTTACTGCCGGATTATGGTAAGCTTGTCTTTCCATTAGCTGTATCTCTTTGTCACTCACCGCTTCCTTCATCCTTGTTGTGTATAGCAAAGCATATTGCGTGCGGTAACGTTCCGTCACTATGGTTACAATGGCCAGCACTTCGCCGTCTTCATGTCCACCTTCTTTAGGTTTCAGCCGGATCGTGTTATTAATGGGTTGGTCGCCTGCCACCTTATCGGTGGATATATCCACAAATCGAATCGGTTCTGAGGCAGTGATGACGGTAGTCACCTGCTCATTCACGGTTATCTGTTCCATCTCCTCGTAGGTCTGCTGTGCGTAGGTGGAACATACTGTCAATAGGCCCCACGTAAGGGCTGCAATTTTCTGTTTGATATTCATATCTTTTATTCCTTGATTATCGTTCCGTTGATTTCTTCTCTTTGTCATTCACCAAGTACACGAATGTCCCGTATTTCAGCTTCGCCTTGTTCTTCTTCACCGATTTAGAAATGGCGTTACTGGTTCGCTGGTAGGCATTCTGCACAGCTTGCATACCCCATTGGGTAAAACTGTTGCCCCCCGTTCCGTTATTCATGTTAACATTGCTGCCCAAGGCACTGCTTGCCACATCCTTGCTTGTTTCCCTGAATGTACTGCTGGGTACATACAAGCCTTCCAATCCGTCCGTATCATAAATGGAAAGATTCAACTTTAGCAGTTCATCATCCACCATCATGCTTTTCACATGGCCTTTCACCCGTTGACTACCGAATCCGTTCATCGTGGCGTATAGATAAGCCCCCTTGGGTACAATCAGCTCACCGATTTCCACATCATCCAGCAACCGCAGTCTAATCCTCGACCCATCCACCGCCTTGATATCCTCGTCTATGATAGCTTTTATCAGTTTCGGCTCCGGCTCATTCTCGGCCAAAGTGTGAAAATAATCCGATGGCTTCTTTACAAGTTTTACTACCGTACTACTTGTAGTATTGTCGTCAATACGATTCACCTCATTTCCGTTTACCTCTATTTTTCCTTTCATTGCGGTATGTCTGTCCTCTGTATTGTCCGCCTTTTCAGCCATATCCTGCACACCTTCCGTACTTTTCTGACCGTTCAACCGTGCTTCGGCAAGTGCTTTTTGCAATTCTGCCAATGCTTCCTGTTCCCGTTGTTTGCTTCGTGCCAGCCGTTCCGCTTCGCTGAGTGATTGCAGGTCGGTGGAGTCCGTCATCAGTTTTTTTCCTTTTTCTGCACTTTGCCGAAGCTTTTCCTGCATCTCTTGCGAGCGTTGCAGTTTTTCCAGTTCTTCTGTCCTTTGGGCTGCTTCCATATCCAGCAGGACAAGATCATCTTTTGAATACTTGGAATCATATTCTTCCTTGTCCTCTTCCTCATTGCCCCGGTCAATATTCTCTACCGCCGAATAGTCTTGAATCTTTCCGTAGGACTTCACCATACTCTCGTATTTACCTCCTATGCCGTCACTCTGAATCTGTGCCTGCGGCAGTTCCGGATTCAGAAACTCCGTGGTTTGCAGTTCACTGGGTTTCTCTGCCGTTTCGGTATCAAAGATGTCGAAGACCAGATATCCGGTTATCAGCAAGAGAGGGTAAAGGATGGTGGGAAGCATATATTTCGGCTGCTTGAAGTTTATCTTATCTGTGATCATTGCGGTGAAGTTTTTGTTTGAGTAATTTTTCCTGTTGCTCTGTAGCCGGTGCGTGTTGCTCTGTCTTTTGCATCCGGCTCATGGCTACCATGCGGTAGATATTAAATGCCAAGCAACTCACCACAATGGTGAATACGATGGTAAGAAACCATTTCGGATGTTTGCACGCAAATCGCTGTACACCACTGGCCGCCTTATCAATTTTCAGCACTTTGGCAGTCTTGCGACCTGCCGCCACTTCACTCTCATACCGTTTCCTGTATTTCGGATCGTCCTTATCCGGCATCTTTTCTCCGACTATCATCTTTTTCCAACTCATGTCACTATGCTTTAGGTTTAATATCAATAATTATTTTTTGTCTTCTGCTCAATATCTTTGTTCAGCAAGGTTCGCCAATTCACAATCAGTAGCCCATGTGGATTGTTATCCGTTCTCGGCACTCGTTTCAGTTGTCCTGCCGTCACCAGCTCACGGGTCAGAATGCTTGTCCTTCGCTCGATACGTTGACGACCATAATAGGCAAATTCCATCTTCCCTTTGTCAAACTTGACGCTGTCACAAAAGATGCTGAACACCGCACTTGTACCCATGATATTGTTATAGAAGCCTTTTTCTTTCAAGGTATTGTACTGCGCCAATCCCGTTTCATCTACCAGATACATCGCTTTTTCCATCGTGTATTTGATGTATTTGTCATCAGGAGCCAATGTGAAGAAATAGTGGTGGAACATCTCCACATGGCTTTTGGCTTCCACATCAAGGGTTTCCTCCATCGTTGTACGCTGTACCAGAATAGGCACATTGCCGTCCAGTACATACACTTTCTGTTGGGCATCCACTACCATAGTTCTTGCCGTCCAGATACTTGATACGCTGATGAGAATACACCCCAACAGGAAAAATCCGCAGATGATGGTTACCAGCTTTACTTTGTTTTCCAGATTCTTAATGACCATATTTTTTCTATTTTTGTTGCTTGTCATTTTCTTCTCCCTTATTTCATCATGGAGCTGATAGCTCCTGTCGTTGACATCTTGGCTTGTTGCGCCACACCCTCACCGAAGTTTCGGGTAGAGAATGCCGTATCTCCTTCCGGCACCATCCATGCCGCCAGGTCTGGCACAAGGTTCAGACATTTCAGAGCTACGATGCTTGCTGCCATCAGGTAACCGGCTGAGAAAAAAGAGTTTTGCAGGTAGGCAGCCATTGTCTGATCCGAAGTGGTGATCGCTTTCAGGTTCTCCACCTGTATGCAGAGTACAATGTCAAAGAGTAACAGTACGTAGAATCCCACGAAGTAGAGCATCGCTCCATAGAAATGCACCGTCAAATACCTTGTCAGCCACTTCGCCCACGCACCTTCCCATTTCGGAAGCAGGCTGAAAGCCCACTGTATCGGACCGAAGATGGTCAGCATACCGAGCAGGATTTGCTGGCAATATATCGTCGCCCACCACCCGATACGGAACACGATCAGGGCTATCACCATCACTATTTTATCAATACAGACAGTCGCTCCGCTCACCAAAGAAGTGAACCACAGTTTACTGGCATCTTTTTCCATATTTGTCACTTCATCCACACCGGTATGCTCCATCGTGGACTCTACCAGATTGGGGTCTGATGTTCCAGAATGAGCTACGTCGGCTTGTGCTTGCAAGTTGGTGTACATAGTGTCCCTCACATAGATCAGCTCCTGCACTTCCTGAAATTTGTCCGTTATTTGCGTGGCTTCCGCCTCATACAAGTCATGCGTATAGGAACCGATGGCATTGGGAATATAGGATAGAAAATCCAGCACGCACCAATTGCTTCCGCTACCGTTCATGCCTGTGTCTGCCGGTGGGTACCACCATGACAGGATAATGGCAATCACCAGTGGCTTGAACAGTTTCATCACATCCAGCGGCTCATGCTTTATCATCATTTTGTAAGCCATTCCTGCGGCTACAATGATAGAGAAGAGTGCCGCCAGTGCCATACACATTTGAAGAATCCACCAAAAAGGACCTTGCGAACCGGTAAAGGTGGCATCGCAAAGAAACTCATTGGTCTGAAAAATTACGTCGTCTATCTCTTCTTCGAGAATATTGATTCCGAAATCCGAAAGTATGTTATCTGCCATACGTCTGCTGTTTATAGGTTATTTCATTCTATTGTTTATTCTTCCAGCCCATGCTTGCTGGTACTCCAGCCCGCGTCTCTCCAGCGGGAGAGAGCATTTCTCACAATCTGTGCTTTGTGATTCTCGATGTTCCCCGTAGCTGCCAGTAGCTCCGATGTCTTTCGGGCATTGGAAAGCCTCACGATGTAAAGGATAAGTGTTTCATTTTTCCGTGCTACATCCGCATAGATGCGCAGGTATTCCTTTTTTCGCTGGGCATTGGGCATATAGGCATTCTGTGCCGCTTTGATGGCGGATTGATACACGTTATAGTATTCTTTCCAATGCGTTTGTTCATTGCCGGTACCGCCCACTTCCAATACCCGGCGGATATTCCGTTCAAAGTCCGCCATCTTGCTGTTCAGTTTACCACTCTCCGCCACCCATGCCAGGTCCAGTGCACCGCCGCTTCGGTCTGCCACATTCAGGGCCTCTATTTTGGCCCGTTTGTTCAGTGCGGAGTCCAGTGCTTCGGCATCATCCACTTGCGCATAGAGGTTCAGTCCGGCGGTCGTTCTGAAAGCCAGTTTGTTCTTGCTCGATGCGCTCTTCTGATAAGATTTATGCAGCAGGTTATAGTACAGTGAGGGTGTCAGCCCTCCCGAACCGATTTCCATTACGGTTATCTGATTCATCTTGGCATCATCGTGGTTGTACGTGACGCTTTGCGCCATTACTAGGGGACAAATCCCCATAACCGCTGCCGACAGGAATAAGATTCTTTTCATCATTTACTTATTTTTGTAGGGGTTCAGTCCTGATTCTTTCCATCTGCCGAAAGCCCCCTCTATGATTTCTGATTTGCTTTTGGTCCGATAGACGGATTCTTTCCAATATCCCATGCGGAGTTGGATATACCGCCATGTCTCAAAGTAGGAGTTGTTCAAGTGTTTCTCTATATTGTCCAACCCGGTATTGATACTTTCCAGTACCAGCAACAGGTCGGAGGTGGAGCAGGCTGCAGCACCGGTAGCATACAGCACAAGGTCGCCGAGTGAGCGGTAGAGTTTATTGCCCTCATCACTTATTTTCTGTATGCAGTGCAGGCTGATACCGATAAGCAGTGTATCACCCAAAGATAGCTTATTGCGCTTCAGTACCTTGTCGTTATAGTCCTCCAGCAGATGCTTGTAGTCCTGTACGCGCTCGCTCACGGATTGGTAGGTAGAATACACATTCAGGCTGGTACGCAGCGACTGGTAGAGTACGTCTATCACATCAAAGGCACGGGTGTACTTATCCAAAACCACGTTCAGATTCTTGTAGTCCACTGTAGCCTCGCTACTGTAGCCATGCAAAAGCTGGTTGCTGAGTTCCAGTGTCGAGCGTGCCAGCAACAAACTCCGTTGTTGCTTGTGGTCATTGATATAGGCTTCCACCACCGGTACGTCAAATCCCCATTGGGCACTCGCCTTAATAGGAAATAGGAGGATTACTATTAGTAGTAGAATAGTATTTACTTTTTTGCGAGATATAGTATGTACTATTTTGAAAAATCTATTGTTTGCTTTTTCCATCATTATTCCTCCTCATATTTTCCATTATAATCCACTGAGTGCAGACTGTTGGCGGCTCCACGCAACCAGCGTTTCCGACATTGCTCCACCAGGGTCAATCTCCTGCCTTGGTCATCACGGATAGCCGGCGCAACATCTTTCAGTACATCTATGATCGACCGCTTGTAGTGCATCATCTTTTCCAGCGATACCAGGTCGGCATAGATTTTTGTCAGCCGGGTATCCACCTGCCGGGCTACTTGCAATCTGTCCGACGACCATAGCAAATGATAGGTATCTTCACTCTTATCATCTTCTGATGGAGCACTCTTCATATATTCCGTATTTACCTGGCAGTTCGGATATTGCCTGGCTACCTCCGATATCCGGTTGTTCACTTCTTTGGCTTTGTCCGCATCACTCTTTTGAGGGTCGAGTTGCAGCACATCCACCACCTCCGTATCGGTATATTCTGCGGTCAGTTCCCAACTGATTTGCACAATGGCGCGATGTATCTTGATACCTAGGAAGTATTTCGGTTTCCGTGCAATGGCCACGGCAGCTTTGAAAGTGATAGTCCCCTTGATATTGGGGGCAGTCGCTTTTCTTAGATAGTTGTAGCCTTCCCACCATCCGTCACCCTGCCATGTCAGGCTATAGGCTGTCTTGCAGTCTTGTAGGATAGCCGGTATGCGGTAATAGTCGTCCGTCGGCACGGCATTATCTTCGTTGGCTTCGGCACGGGCTTCTGCCAGTTCTTCCATCTTCTTTTGCCAACCGACAAGTTCCGTTTGCAACTGGGTTATCCGGCTCTTATTCTGGTTATATTGTTGCCTGTACCTGGCTGCATCTTCCACACTGGCTGACGCTATCTTCTTTATCAGGTCGGCATTCTCATTTTCCAGTTGGTTGATCTGACTTTGCAGCAGACCGATTTGTTGTTGATATTCTTTCTCTTTTTCATCCAGTTCGGACAAATCCAGACTCTCATTTCCCGAAAGAGTGGTCTGCATCACACACTCTTTAGTGTGGGCGTTCAGGTTGCCTCCGCACGTGCGACATTTGTAGGAGGTGGTACCGGAGATAAGTGTAGTCCCATCATGGCAGATCACGCTGATGATGATGCTTTCGCAACCTTTCAGCTTGGCGGCATCCGTTGCCTGATAGTATTTCTTGGCATCGCTACCTATATAATAGGTATAGCCCTCTTCATTGTCATTGTATTCTGACAGCTTTGCGGTCAGTTGTGCCTTGAAAGTATTCAGATCCATCGTGTAGGAATCAAACAGATCCTCGTAGATGACTTCCGTATGATTCCATCTCTTGGTCACGGATATACTGTATGCGTAAGCTTTCTTCGTCTGTTTTCCGTTTCTTGAAATGATATAGCCGTTACGCCAGTAGTTGATTGAATAGGTATAGCCGTCATTGCTATTATTCAGTTGGTTCACCTTGGCTCTCGACCATCCGGCATATTTTTCCGAATTACTCAATATCTGTTCGACCTGTGCCGCATTGGGATAAAAACCGGCATCACCTGTTCCAAAGCGCACCCATTCGCCTCCATTGATCACACTGTTATCATCGGTGGGTGGATTGTAGTTACAGAGTGTCTCACTGCCGGCATCCCGTCGGTAGATATACCACCGTTGAGTATAATATTGTCCCACTGCCTCATGCAGATAGTCCGTCGTCCACGAGGTCAGGTTGTAGTTACTCAGGTTGAACAGGTTGCCCGCATTGTCTGGACCTCCAACCAATGACAGCAACGTATTGCCTATGGACTTATCCATCTGCTCATAAAGTTGATAACTTCCCTTCACGGCATTAATCACCGTTTTGGTTTTTCCCTGAAGAAGGTCATCGAAACTGCTGCTACCCAATATCCGCTCCGACAGGTTATCACCTCCGGTAGTAGCCAGATCCACTCCCATGTTATACAGTTGCTCTATATCTTCTTGAAGATTCTCTTTCGTGAAGTTGCTTGACATCTTACTGAAATCATCAAACATCGTTTGCCAGTCAATATCTCCCGACTCGGAGAGTTTGAAGAGGGCGGCGATTCTTGGATCAAGTTCCAGAAAAGCAATGTCCTTGAATGACAGTTCGCTGTTGGTCACTACCGATTCAAACTGCATACAGAGACTTTTGGTCTCGGTGCAGATTTTCATCAGATAGCTACCCCAGTAGAGGGCGGTTTGCGGAGAGCGGAGCATCAACCCCGCCACCGTCCATATTTTAGGCATGATTTTCGTACTGACAAGATTGTAGATGCGGCGATAATAATAGTTCTCCGTACTGCTGGCGAGTATACCAAGTTCGGTCATACCTTTCCGATCCATGTATTTGGATAGGAAGATACCTGCTGCGGCTACCTCTGCAGCACTATACTTATCCAAAATTTTCTTTACCTGCTCGTTATAGTAGACTTCGCTGGCCGTCTCTGTCCCGTATGCTCCCGCCATGGCCGCGATAGTCTTCTTGTCATAGTTGACACGCACATACTGCGCTTTCACCTGAATGGTAAAAGCACAAATCACTATGAATATGAACAGAGTCTTTTTCATTGTTATCGAATCCCTTATTTATCCTTTTTGGCTTTTTTGTGCAAGATTAAGTACAGTTCCTGCTTGATTTACCTTTTGTGCAAACGGTAGTGATTTGTCAATACCGGACAGGTTCCAGTCCCGGCAATAGGCTTCAATAGCTTCCTGATGGCTACACCCCAACTCCCGTTTATAAAGTTTCAAGGCTTCTTTTTCTGCCCGTTCAGTAGTATAGGTCATGTAGCATTCCCTGGATTCTTCCACACCATACACACCGCTGGTCATTCCTCTCCGGATAAACACCTCCTTAAAGAATGAGCGACCTTCCTTGTTTTCAAGGCGGTTGATGGTGAATATCTTCTTACAGTCCACATCAGTCAGACCTAGGATGGACTGTATATTATCGAATCGCTCCCTGAACTTACTCTGGTCGAGCAGCATCACCACATCCGAGTTATTGATGATGGCTTCCTTTACCACCGGGCTGTCAATGATATCCTGAATCTCCTGTGTCACCACACCTACACTAGCCCAGAATTTACGAGCGGTTTTGTACATAAACTTAATGTATTCCGCCATTAGGGGAGAGGCGATTGCCTTCCATGCTTCCTCGATTACAAGGACTTTCCGATTCTTTTTCAGACGCATTTTCTGTAAGAATACGTCCATTATAATAAGCGTAACTATTGGGAATAACTCCTTACTATCCTTGATGGCGTCCACCTCGAATACAATGAAGCTTTCATTGAACAATGTCGCGTCCACCTGCTCGTTGAGTGTCTTTTCATACTTTCCACCCTTATAGAAAGGCTGTATCATATAGGCGTATTTGTCATAGTCTATCTCAGTGATGTTGTTCTCCATGCAGATGATATCCAGAAGTTCAATGGAGAACTCGTAGAAGCTGTTGAACGAAAGTTCCTTCACTTCCAATGCCCTGCGTCTCTCTTCCAGCATGGACACCGTTCCGGGCACTTTAGCAAGTAGAGTTTCTGCGTCCACACCCAGTATGGCTGCCTTACGTTTCGCCCCGTTAATGAGCTTCTTAGTCACAGCCTCCCTGCGTGCGGGGTCATAACCGCTGGAACCATTGAAACAGACTTCATAATACTCATTGATCATCTGTTCGGCGATACGGATTTCAAGGTCGGTGGCCGTAGCATCCGAACCTTTCCATATCTGTAGAATCAGATTTTTCAAGAAATTGACTTTCTCTATATTCAGCTCAGTGCGATTGATGTGGAATGGATTCATAGTGATAGGCTTCTCTTCGGTATAGCTGATATACCGGCCGTTCAGGTACTCGCAAAGTCCTTCGTATGAATTACCAGTATCTACCATGACCACATCAGTGTTTTGTTCATGGAGCTGTCTGACCACACTGTTCATGTGGAAACTTTTCCCACTCCCGGAAGGGCCGAGACAGAAGAAATTACTATTGTCAGTCAGCTTGTTACGCCCTTCCTTTCCTGTTATATCAATGGCGACAGGCACACCCTGCCTGTCCGTATAGTAGATTTTGAGAGGTGTTTCCTCGTTGTGTTGGATGCGCTCCTTGTACATCAGGCAGGTGGCGGCATCACCCAGTGTCAGAAAGCGGTCATAGTCCGCATTCATACCGTAGCAATTTCCAGGGAAAGAGTTGACGAAAAGCTCCAGTTGGTTATAGGCTCTCTTACTGATATGGATGCCTATACGTCCGAAGCAATTCTCCAGATGGTTTGTCGGCTTCTGCCAGTCCGCCTGCTTATCACAGCATACCACCAGGTTATAATGCGTGTAAACCAATTGTTTGCTTTCTCTGGCCACCGTCTCCTGCACATGCTTGATGTCTTCCACCGCCATCTCATTGGAGGGGTTCGAAATGCTCGCATGGCGGTTCTTCTTTTTGTCCAGCATAGCCAATTCCCGCTTTTGATTGGGAATGAATATCATTTGATTATAGATCACGGTCTGAGCTTCGGGGATGCTGTCTATCATGGAAACTAAGTCTACCGGCATACTGGTATTGTTCACCTCCATGTTGTTATAGGGGCGGATTAGTCCGGGAAGATTGATACTATCCACATCCACAAGGCTATATACCTTGCATTTATGATCACCCATCCCGATGCTCTCTTCATCCACCTTGAAGTTACTCATGGAGATATTCTTATCCGTAAAGTTCATGGAGAAACAGCGATCCACCAGCTCATTTGCGGTATCTTTGTCCAGAAATTCCGAATACACACCTGCGTCACGCAACTGATCTTGCACCTTACGGATCTTCACAAGGAAGTCCTTCCATTTTTTATTGTCAAACGATAACAGGCTACTCTTCCTGGCTTCCTGCGTGATAGTGAGATACGTGCAACTATCCGTATATTGCCTTCCCTTGAAATATCCGAAATAAGATTTCGACAGAAACTCTTTCTTCTCCGCATCCGCGAATTCGAAGCGGTTGCGTGTAAAGATGTCCTGTTTATGGATGGCATACCCTTCCCCCAATGTCTTTGCAATGGCAGTAAACAGATGGGTAAACTCATAGTAGCTGTCAATATTTGCCGAATACTTTTGTACCGGATTATCCAGTTTCAGCACCGCCGAATATTCTCCCGTCTTAGTATAGATAACACCAATCCCATTCGTGTCTTCCACTGAAAAATAGATATCCTGAAAGATATGCTGACGCTTACCTCCCGTACCAAAAGCATAGACCGATATAGCCATGCCTATAAGCAGTGCCACAAAGAAAAGGATTACATAGATTGTCATTGTTATATGCTATTTAGTAACTGCAATAGTTAGTTGTTTACCCGTTCAAAAAAGATAGAAAAGACGCAACTGCATCTTTGCGTACTGTTTGGATAGTGTCCCCGTAATGATACCGTTCTCCATATCCATCATGTAGAATGACTGGCTGGCAGATTCACTGCTGGTCAGGTATTCACCGTTTGGAATCTCAAACTGTTTCCACACAGTATCTCTTTCAGAGAAATGAAGCTGATAGTATAGTGCTGTCATTTCGGCAAGGGAGGGTACATAGCTTCCCGGATGCCTTTGCACTTCATCAATCATCACCTTCCGTGACAAGGATAAGCCTCTATCTGCATGAAGAGCATCATCCGTATCTTTCACCTGTGATTTTCCAATCAACAGCGTGGTCAGTTCCACACCGTTTATATAACCAAGGGCACAATTCGTTCCGTATGGAATGCCTGGCTTGAAAATGATTTTCTCGGTGTCACCGACCTCCTGAGCTTGTTTGGGATTGACAATTCCTTCCTTGCGTTTTCCGTCAATGGTAGCGAATATCTTTCCACTGGTCAAGGAGCCGCTACCAAAACAAAGCCTCCCCTCGCAGTCTTTCAGTGCCACCGCTTTACCACGTTTCCCATCGGTCTGAATGACAACTGCAACAGACGATGCGTCCCGTTTTGCGCTGATATAGCCACCCTTTTGCAGATAATGGCCGACTTTCACCGTATCAACCTCAGAAACCCTGTTATTCCCAAGGATTGCATGACGTGTGTCCACCCAACTGCTGTTTACGGTAATCCCGTCAGTTGCCTTGTGAAGATTGATTTGGGTCAGACTCCCTGCACGCAAAGGAGGTAGTGTAGTCTTTACCGCAAAATTTTTCTGGTTGATTTTCGCAAGGATAGTAACTGTACCGGCCGCTTCCGTAGGAATCAGGTAATAGTCGAACGATCTGCCATTGTTCAGCAGGCAGTCTGCCTGCCGGGTAATGACGGAACCATCTGCGGTCATACCGAACCATCTACCTTGATAGGGCAGATACATGGCCTTTGTATAAATGCCTTCACCGACAATAGTCAAGCCTTCGAGCCGATCCTGCACATGATTGCTTCTACAGGTAATGCGAAGCAAAGCCATTGTACTGACCATATTCACCTTTACTGAAACTGTTCGGCCAAATTCACGCCGTACTTCCCTTCCGTACAAATTTTCCCCGAAAGGAGCGTTCATCACAACGGTGTCATTCTCTTTCAGCCCTTTGCGGTATGGGTAACAGATATATAGCTGTGCTGTCGAGTCCGTAGCCACGGCATTCCGGTCGTTGGTCTGATAGCTTCCGTTCCCGTTCTTCATAAAGGCTGCTCCCTGAAAGGCAAGCGATTCTGCCTCCGTGGCATCTTTCGGATTCGCATACCCCCCGATTGTGGACAACGCTTCCAGTTCCTGCGTTGACAAACCTTCGATACTCACTTCAAAAGGACGCTTGGCGTTATCCCAATTCTCCCTTATCTTTTCCGCCGTCTGTTGGGCCTCCAGTGAATATTCCGTTTGAGTCTTTCCGCCACAGGCTGACAACAGGATTGTTCCGATTAAAATAAATAGATACTGCATTTTCATTGAAAGTTTGACAGGCCGCCTTTTCCGCAAAGGGATTGATCACTTACTTGTACGCTATACCTGTCAGGATTAATACCGATTGTAATCTTCATAATCTTGTCACACTTTTTTTGAATAGGCGTAAATGAATACCCCCTTATTGTCTTTCTTGCTATGCAGCCCTTTTCTCTGCTTGATGAAGATAAAAGCCGCACCTGTACCCAGCGCAAGAACCAAGGTAATCAGCCCCGCAAGAAATCCAATCAGGCAGTAGGCCACGATGAAGCCGATAATGGCTCCACCGATGGCACCTGCTGCCCAATAGATGTAGCGGCCCTGGACTCCCATAAACTCAAGAGGTTTTTGCAGTCCCTTGAACAGCGGGTATTCTGCATACCGGCTGTCGGAGTTAGAGTCTGTACCCATTACAATTTAGCTCGTTACACCAAAGAACAACGGTAATGCTTGTGCGGCTGCCACCAGGAAGATACAAGCTCCCACAATCATCATAATGGACTTCTTGACATCCTGTTCCTCATTGTGTAGGCTCGACCCCCAGCGCCTTGTCGTCTTACGACGACAGGTTTCCAAAGGTCTGCCCCCGAACCGTACGTACATGTCTCCATGTATACGGCTCTCCATTAGTAACATTACTCTATTTCCCACGGGCTTGAATACGTTTGTTGCATTCTTCACAGACAACAAGTGTCTTGCGATTTCTTTTGAGCATGAGTTTCTCCCATTCTGTTTCTCCTTGGAGAAGATTGAGATTTCTCACATGATGCATCACTACATTGCCTTTCTTGCCACACAATTCACATGTACCATTCTTAAGTCTTTCTGCAAGAGTCGGGTACGGAACATACATAGTCTGTGGCAGTTCATCGTAATCTTCATTGAAACGAGCATTTTTCTTTTTGAATCCATCATTATAGAAAATACGGTATTTTACAGTTCCCTTTTTATCGGCGTAAGGAATTACGAAATCTTTATCTTTTCCGTATTTCAGTCTTACTTGTCTGCCCGACAGATTGAGTTTCCAACCTATCGTTTTAAACATACTGTATTTCATAATGAAGGCAAAGTTTGCACATTCTCGTGAAGCATTACCTGCAAGTGAGTAATAATTATAGAATCCTCTCACCTCAGCATTGTATTGGGAAAGTATATCTTCGGGCTTCATGCGTGTCATGAATTGTCTCGCTTTAGACCACCAAACATCTTTACCATTAATGTTTCGGATTTCAAGAGCACCATACTCCGTGAGCTTTTTCTGCACGGTATCCGGGTTGACGGACAGGAATACCATTCCGTTAAACTCTCTTTTGAGAACTCCTAATTTATTTCTCTTTGTAGCTTTAGATTGTCTGATAGAGATTTCGTACCCAAGAAACTTAGCTTTATTTTGGGCGTGAGTAATCAAAGTCTTTTCATCGGACAACTCTAGTTTGAGGTTATCTCTCATGAATTGAGTGATATCCGCTTTGATTTTCTCGCTTTCAGCTTTGCTACCGATAACTCCTATGAGGAAGTCATCTGCGTATCTTACATACTGAATTCTTCTAAAATTTTCATCCATTGCATCTTTGTGCGGTAAGCTAATCATCTGTTTGCTTAAGTTTGTTATCTCCCTTAGGTAACCGACTTTTGTTTCCGCATCGTTCATCTTTTGCAACTTGTGTTTTAGCCAATTCTTCTTATTGTTCAAATGCCAGTATTCGGGATTAACACATCTTCTTTCCCCCTTATGGAACATTTCGGCATACTTCTTTATGTACTTGTCGAACTTGTCAAGATAGATATTGGCAAGTATAGGACTTACAATACCTCCTTGCGGAGTTCCCGAGTATGTTTTGAAGCACTTCCATTGTTCCATATAACCGGCTTTGAGGAATTTACGTATTAATCTTAAGAAGCGTTCATCTGATATGCGTTCTCTAAGAATACCTATCAGCACATTATGGTCTATATTATCGAAAAAACCTTTAATGTCTCCCTCAATAAACCACTTAACGCCAGCAAAAGATTTTTGTATTTGGCCAAGGGCAGTCTGACAGCTTCTGCTAGGTCTAAATCCATGAGAGTTCCATTCGAAGTACCCTTCATAGATGGCTTCTAGAATTAGTCTGACTACCTCTTGCACCAATTTATCCTCGAAAGAGGGAATACCTAAAGGACGCATTTTGCCATTCTTCTTTGGTATATAAACCCTCCTTGCTGGTTGGGGTTGATACGTCTCATCTTTAAGAGTATCAATGATGCGTTTTATTCTTTGAAGGCTCATTTGGTCAATCGTCTTGCCATCTGTGCCAGATGTTAAGTTGCCTTGCTTCGCATATATGCGTTGATAGGCAACTTCAAACATCTCTTCATTGAATAAAATTCGATACAGCCTTTCAAATCTATAATTTGAATCCTTGCTGTGTTCACATAGAGCTTTTAATACTCTTTCTGATTTTTCCATACGTCTCACACGTTTTCAAAATTCATATTAAAACATTACTAACTGTTCCCCTTCGCCATGTGCAGGGCATTATCCTGCTCGGACTACTATGGGAACTCCGTTACCATATTGGATATTCAGAGTCTAAAACTCATAGCCGTTAGGCTTTCCAACTTAGGTAATCCCCGTTTAATCACATGCTAACTATTAGCACGACAGATTGTCGGATGCGACTTCCGCCCTTTTATCCGCTTATTGCGGTTGCGTTGTGGCTGGCTCAGCATAAGTACAAATGACGGTACTTAGGTGCCACAATGTGACGTTCATAAATGCCTTCCGTCACAGCTACATCGGATGCCGCTGGGCTATCGTTCAATCAGTAAGGACTTCATCCTCATATCTGTCTTTCTCTCTTGCAACTCAGTCGCGACAGGCAATTTGTCGACTTGATTGCTTTCCCAACATGCTACGGTCACCTCCAAGTTTCCTCTCGGGCTTAGTTGGGTGAAAGTAGGTCATTTGAGCCCTGACCCATCCCCTTGCTAAAGAGGCATTTAGCATGCGATCATTACGGGCGCACTCATTTTGATATACACGCTGATAGCACCTACGACCGCCACTACACCGGCAATGGCGTAACACAGTTTGACCACATACGGCACATACTTGGCAATTTCCGTAGTCACAGTTCCAAGAGCTGTAGTACCTGCAGTATAGTCACCTGCTGAATTCTGAGCGATTGCAGCCGTTGTGCCGACAAGCAACAAGAGAGACATCATTTTGATTCTCTCGGAAGAGCAAATTCCCTTCATCATTTTTTTGATTTTCTGAAACATTTTCTTACATTAATAATTAATACACAGTTTTACTCTCCTGCGCAGTCGAGTGTTTTTATATCCGATATCCGAAAAAGGAAGGAAATAGGATGGAGGCACTGATAAGGAAGATACAGGCACCCACCAGAAAGAGTATCTCTTTCATCACTCCCTCTTCTCCGACATTCATTTTTATGTATATTTGAAGACTTGCTATCACCACTACTATGGCAGCTATAGCATAACCCAAGTAAAGTACGTAGAGCATCATCGTTACGACATAATCGTGCATCAAAGCCAGTGCATCGGCTCCCCAGCTATAATCCACACCGCCGCATTTGGCGAATGCGGACTGGACAGAAAACAGGCCGGTCAAAACAAAAGAAAGCCTAAGTATTTTAGATAGCATCCCTGGCCTCCGGTTCGTTATTTTCAGATTTCCAATCATCCGAAGCCTTCACTTCTCTAAGTCCCTTGCTCTGACGTTGATTATCAAAAAGGATAACCTGTTGATTGACAAGATAGTCTTCGAATTGCATTTCATTCATGACAACTTCACTCTGAATATTCCCTTCAAGCATGTTCTGCCGGATGTTGTCAACCAGTTCTTCAGCCTTACTGTTTCCAGCAATTCCACTTTCTATGGCAACTCCACTTTTTTCGGCTGTTTCACTTTTGTAGGAATCATCATCCTCTTTTTCCTCTTTTCCCTGCCCTTCGGGTTGATTCGATTCTGAAAAATTTTCAAGTTCAAGTTGCGTTCCTATGACAAATCCGTCCCCGTCTTCTCTCACAGGAATTGGCTCTTCAATCTCCGACATATTACCTACATCGAAAATCTCTTCCGTTTCATTCTCCTGACCCTTTTTACCGTACAGGTCTCGACTGATATTCACGCCATAGTAGATTATATATGCTATGGTCAGCACAATGGCAAATATTGCAAATGGACTCATGTTATTAAGCTGTTTTTGTTCGATTTCGACTGCAAATGAATGATGAAAAAGGACGTGAAAATCAGAATCTGTTTGGAAATCTTCCGTTTTTAACCTGTATTCCATTTTTAAATGAAAATCATACCTATAATCATACTCAAATGAAGAAAATTGCGGTTCTTTCCATTAGGAAATGACATCTGTTCCAATTTCTTTTTCCTGTTTCCAGTAGCCATCACTCCCTTCATGCGAAAAGGTAGAATAAGTTGAAGCAGGCAACTAACTTGTTGCGTGCGCAAAGGTAAAATCGGGTTTTGCCAATCTGAACAAATTTTTTGTATCACAATCTCCACGCCTTCGGGTAGTATTCTGCTAAAAAATTTGCTCCTGCAAAACGCCTCTCCTTTGCAAAGCCCACGAAACAAGTCAGTCGCTCAACTCATTCACCGCATAAAAAAAAGGTCGTGATTATGAAAACAAGAACAGAAATATCAATTCGAAACAATATCGTTGCTAATCTATTCTCGCATAAAATTTTCAATGCAGCAAGAATGATGGTTGCAATATTTGACAGTATAAACATTAAAAAGACAATAGTATGAAAGGGACAGAACATTTTAAGAAAACAATACAAGCATTTTTGGAGCAACGTGCAGCGGAAGATGAACTCTTTGCAGTGAACTACCGCAATCCTGCCAAGAATATAGACGATTGTATTACCTATATTTTAAATTATGTACAGAAAAGCGGTTGCAACGGTTTTTCTGATGAGGAAATTTTCGGGCAAGTCATTCATTTTTACGATGAAGCGAATATCGAAGTGGGTAAGCCAATCGACTGCAAAGTAGTGGTAAACCACCACGTGGAACTGACCGAAGAAGAAAAAGCACAGGCACGCAGGGATGCAATCAAAAGGGCAGAGGACGAAGCGTATGCTAAACTCAAACAACAGAGAGAGAAAGCCACCGCCAAGCGGACGGTAACCATTCAACAACCCTCATTATTTGATTTTTAAGCCATGAAACCAAAGAACAAATTTCAACAGCACATATTGGAGTTAAGCAAACGTTTACCTAAAATCACCGAACCTCAAAAACGCTGGGCGTATAAACATTGCTTCGACCATATCGGCAAACGGAATGCAAAAGGCATAATCACTTGTTTGGAGTGCGGACATTCGTGGCAGGGTGATAACAGCCCCCTTGCTGATACCGTTTTGGGCTGTAAATGCCCCTACTGCTCTACCCAATTAGAGATAAAAGCCACCCGGCAGAGAGTCTTCAAAGAGATTGAATACTTTGGTGTCATTACCACTTGTGACGGTTTTCAAGTGATACGATACTTCTATATCAGCGTATATCGCAAGGCTGGCGAGCAGGCTCGTTATTCTTATTCGGAAGTGGTACAACGCTGGTTGTCGCCAAATGGGAAGGAAGCCATCGTAGCCCGTCTGCGAGGAATGAGCATCATGTATTACGACCTCTGGAACTTCGGTTCGGGGCTTGAAATCCGCCCATACCATCGGGCACACGATATAGATCCGACACAATTCTACTCCCGTCAGCGTGTTATCTCCGAAATCAGCCGAAATGGATTTTGTGGGGAGTATCACGGCATACATCCATTGGCATTGTTCCGTTCTATCCTCACAAACAGTAAGGCTGAAACCTTGTTGAAAGCAAGACAATACGAACTACTGAAACACTTTGTCCACAGTGGTTTTCGTAATATCGACACCTACTGGAGTTCAGTGCGCATTTGCATCCGCAACGGTTACACCATAGGAGACGGCTCAATGTGGTGCGATTATATCGGTCAACTCCACTTTTTCGGTAAAGACACCAACAGCCCGAAATACGCTTGTCCCGACAATCTGCATAAGCAACACGACCTCTATATGAAGAAAAGGAGAGCGTATAATGAACGGGAGGAATTGGAAAAGAAACGCCAAAAGGCACGGGAGAGCGAAGACAGATTCAAAGAACTTAAAGGCAAATTTTTCGGCATTGCTTTTACCGATGGAACTATCCAGGTGCGGGTATTGGAGAGCGTTGATGAATATATGGAAGAAGGCAGAGCCATGCATCATTGCGTATTTGATAGTAGTTATTTTCTTCGTCCGGAATCTTTGGTATTATCTGCCACCATTGACGGAAACCGTGTTGAAACGGTGGAAATATCGCTCAAAACGCTCAAAGTGGTACAGAGCAGAGGTGTGTGCAATAAGAACACAGAATACCACGACCGCATCGTAAAACTCGTAAAAAAGAACATGAAACAAATCCGCATCCGTATGGCTGCATAACTTAAAAAAATCAACAGATATGGACAAAAGTAAACTTTATTACTACAAAAATGTAGTGAAGAGACACCTCAGAGAGATAAAAGAAAAAATACAATTATCAAAAAATGAGATGGAAAGAAGTTATTATCGTGACAGATATGATGTGCAATTACAAGAATTTGCAGAAGCACTCGGAGTTCGTAAAGAGAATCTTGAAATTTACATTTAGAGACAAGATTAATCACTTAAAACAGTAACGAACAAAATTATGAATGCGATTGAATTTCAGAACAAATTAAATATGAACGAAGAAAAAATAGCCCGGTTAAGAAATGAGTTGGCTGACTTGTTGGAAAAGTACAATGTTCGTATAGTATTTACGTGTGGAGATAATAGTGATACGCACGGTCTATATAACGATCATATTGCAATACAGGAAAAAGGCACAGATATAGATGTTATAGTGTCTGACGATTGGAGTTTAAGTGCAAGAGATTTAAAACAATAAGAAATGGAAAAGAAGGAAATATTACAAGCTGCTTTCAATGAAGGTATAAAGCACATCGGGAAAGAAAATGATGTTATTCACGCTTTAGCCGAAGAGTATGTACAGAAACAGCCTTATGAAGGCATAGAACAGGATGATGCTATTTATGTAGCATTTATCGAAGGAGCAGAAAATAATTCAAATCAGAAAAATGAAATAATTAAACGATAACAGTGTGTCAATTTGCACCGAAGCTGAACAACAGATTCAGTATTATTCTCGATAAAGCGATACGGACACAAGTTTTTAACTGGACACGGGCGGAGCAATCCGCCCGCTACTTTTGACAGTGAGCAGGCGGCACAAAAGTAGCAAAAAAGCCCTCCAAAGAAAAAACTTCATCGATGGAATCCGTTCAGCCGGGATATTCCGGATAATATCTCAATACGGTCATTAATTTCCTCTTGTATTTGGTGGATCCAATAGCCATCAACCCCTGCTATCTGCGCATATCGCTGATAGTCGCTGACAATACCGATTGCCTTTTCTATGAGGGAATCGGCACCTTTTATATTGTATTTCTTAGCCACCTCAAGCAAATCTCCACGTTCAATGGCAGAGTTCTTGTTGTTTATGGTCATGCAATGGCGGTTTACATATCCCGGTGCCGACGGATCGACCGAGAATGTGAAGTCGTATGAAGGGGTAATATGCCACATTCCATCTTGCTCCATCATGAAGCTGAAATTCTTATTATGGTCATCCACATTTCCTCCAAGCACATTCATGGTCATGGATAGGAACAACCGCTGCATTTCCATCGGTATGATACCGATACGACAGGCGGTGTCAAACAGAGACTCATAACTGTCCGCTGCCGGGTTCATTGCCACCAAAGTCTGGATATGAAGTTTCTTTGAGCAACTCTTCTAAACGGGGAGACGGTATCTTTTCAGATAGACTATCTCCAAGTTCTGTCAATGCAGAGATGAGTTTTGCACAATCTTCAGAAGAGAGAGATTGGGCGGACTCCAATAGAGTTTGATTATTCATAGGAATACTAATTTGCACCGAAAGACAAGACTTTAATTCCTATTTCACAACGCTATACTATATCTGTAAGTTCCCTAAGATTTCTGCAACCAATAAGCTGACCGAACATCAGAACCTACAAATGATTCCAATGAGACAACGACCAGCCCTTGGTACGTCGTTGTACTTGACTACCAATCGTCTGAACTGCCTCTGGGGTAAAAACTGTGTAATTTGAGTGAAAATGTATTGGCCAATCAATATGCATACATGCTCCAAATTTGATACGAATGCAAAGGTATTCCTTTCAAAAGTCTGACACATTTTAAAGGTTCTATATAATTGTGTATAAATTAGATAACGAATGAGATTTACTAATTTTAAGAGATGCTAGTGAATACATATAGCAATGGCGAAAATGTAAAATCCGAAAAACCGATTATGGTACAGGATGTTGCAGGAAATATCTGGGATGGATTGGAGAAAAATCTGGCTTCAGGGAAGAAATAGAAGTGAATAAATGGACTCTGATAACTTATTGAAAAACACCTGATGAGATATTTTGTCAGGTGTTTTTTTATGGGTATTTTTGCAAAAAAATATCATGAAGCAAAATGACTATCAGAGATGGGTTAAACGTAAGAAGAGATTGAGAAGAAGAAGAAGAAAAAAAAGAAAACTCAAAAACAAGAATACCCCGTTGATTTCGATTAAAAATATATCTATAAATAGTGATAGTATGGGAATGACAAAAGAAGAAGGTATAAAACAAGTATATAATGGAGGAGGACATGTCGTAATATTAGGAGCTGGAGCCAGTATTGCGTCTTCGTTGCGTAATTCTGAAAAAAAAGGCAAGAGCTTGCCATCAATGAATAATTTCATAGAACTTGTGGGGTTACAAGACATTGTGGATAAAGTCCCGGATGATCTAAAAGCTACAAATTTTGAAGAACTGTATAGCAATCTCCATAATGCAGACCCTAACTCTGAATTTATTAAAGAAATTGAAAAAAGGGTCTTTGACTACTTTAGTTCAATGGAGTTACCTGATGAACCCACAATTTATGATTATTTGGTGCTATCCCTCAGGTCTAAAGATGCTATCGCTACATTCAACTGGGATCCTTTTTTATATCAAGCGTGGTGCAGATGTCGAAAATACACAAATGACCTACCTCCTATTTTTTTTCTTCATGGTAATGTTTCTATTGGTTGGGATTCGACAGGGAAAAGATTCGGGCCAGCAGGAATGATTAACCCTATAAGCATGCAAGAGTTTGTTGCTTCAAGATTATTATATCCAATAACTCAAAAGAACTATCAGCAGGATGAGTTTATAAAAACTCAATGGAAATATCTACAAGATCATCTGTCCCCAGAGTACAAAGCCGTCAGAGCTACTATATTCGGATTCGGTGCGCCGGCCACGGATGTAGAGGCTGTAACATTGTTGAATGAAGCCTGGGGTACTGGTGATGAAAGAGTTATGGAGCAATTTGAAGTTGTTGATATTTCGCCGGAAGATGAATTGAGGAATAAATGGGATAAATTTATTTGTGGTACACATTATGATATAGCGAGAAGTTATTTTGATTCTTCTTTGGCTAGGAACCCACGCAGAACCAGCGAAGCTTATTTTTCAGCATATCTACCTATGACTCCATCAGAAGCTTTCCGAAAGCCTAATCCGATTCCTCAAAATTTTAAGACTTTAGACGAATTATGGCAATGGCATAAGCCGCTAATAGAAGCGGAAGAAGCCAAAAGGAAAGAACAAGAAGAACAATAGGTAGAAATTAATATTAAGAAATTGATAAACACCAATGGAGGTAAATAACAATAAAATAGTTGCTTTTATAGATTTACTCGCATTTTCTAATAATGTCAGAAAGAATACAGGGGATGCAATGATGGCATTTTCAAATTACAATGCTATACTACACTCCAAAATAAAGAATGGCATTGCACATCCTATCGATTCTTATCCTAAAGAATTACAGGAACTTGCCAAAAATACAGCGATTGATAGCTTTGAATATTTTATACCATTCTCAGATTCAATTTTTATTGTTTCTGGTGATGTAAGTTCTTTTATTACTCAACTTAGCTCCTTTGTTTATAATTGCTTCCATTTTACATCGCACTTTTACATTAATCCCAAAGATATAAGTGATCCAACTAAAGATAAAATGGTAAGTTTTTCTTTTGATGAGAAAGGTGAGCTTGTTTCGGATTATATCGAAGCCCATTATTATCCAACAATATTCAGGGGTGGAATAGCTTATGGAGAAGTTTTCCCTATTGATTTATGGAGTATAGCAAATAAAAATCCTGAAAAAAGGCAAAACGTAGCAGGTAAAGCTATTGTCCGAGCAGTTGAATTAGAAGGCAAAGTAAAAGGGCCTCGAATAATTTTTGATGCTAGTCTTCTTACATATATTGACGAACTAGTAAAAAGTAGATATGTAAGGAAAATTACAAATAGCGATTATTGTGAGATTTTATGGCCAGCAATAAAATATATTTCTCAAAACGGATTTCAAGATGCCCAATTTTTTCATGAGATGTTTACTTGTGCAATAAACTTATGGAAAGGATATAACCATACTCCATACAGTGAACACTATTTTTGCTTTATTGAATTGATCGTCACTTCTACATTACAGTTTTTTGAAGCAATAGGATATAAGGAAGAAGCCTTGAAAATGGTCAAAGAAGCTATTAAGAATAAAGGGCTTGAGGATAAAACATCCAGTTTAATAACCTATTGAAAAGAAGTTTTTTACCTGACTTATATTTGTAATATGATTTTATTTAGAGGTGACAATATATATAATAAGCGTACAGAGCCATATTTGTATCGTTGTGATGGATTACGCTCAAAAGCATTTAATGGTAATCAAGACCCTCGTAATATTGAGATAATAGGACTTTCTAAGACAATTATTAATCACATAAATCCTATAGATAAATATGGAGAAATGTATTATGACGCAACCGACTTTCTGTCTTTTTCAGAATCCCGTAGTAAAGCATTGGAATGGTGTTCTGATAAAAATACGATAGTTCTTGAAACTGCGGATGACTATGAAGAAACAAGGTATTTATTTATCCTAAATATAAATGAAGCAGAAATTAAAGCAATTGGCAATGGGTTGTATATCTATTCATATAATTGTAATCCAACATTAAAACGGTCAAACTCTAACAATCCAATACATGAAGCCGTATTAATTCCTCAATTACAAAGCCGGATTTGTCCTTTGTGCGAAAACAAGCACCAACTCCACCATATAATTTTGGTAAATACAGTTGAATATCTCAATTTTTATCCAGATCATGTAGGGTGTAAAGATGCAATTCGAAATTCAATAGAAGATAAAGAATGGTTAATTCTTCCTTATGATTATGAAGGAAATTTTAGATCGACACGAATTCCGAGAGCAGATTTTTGGAATGTTGAACTATTTAGAGGATTTGGAGAAGAAAGACCAAAATTGAATCATATAATTTAGAACTTTTGTACGATAACAGTACTGTTACCTAGCTTTTTACTGCTTTATCCAAACATTTACATTATTCGAAGATTTGAATAATCCTGGCATTTGGATAAAGTAGCAAAAAGCCCTCCAAAGCAAAACGTCATCGATGGAATCCATTCTGTCTGGACATTTCTGATAACATCCCAATACGGTCATTAATTTCCTCTTGTATTTGGTGGCTCCAATAGCCATCAACCCCTGCTATCTGCGCATATCGCTGATAGTCGCTGACAATACCGATTGCCTTTTCTATGAGGGAATCGGCACCTTTTATATTGTATTTCTTAGCCACCTCAAGCAAATCTCCACGTTCAATGGCAGAGTTCTTGTTGTTTATGGTCATGCAATGGCGGTTTACATATCCCGGTGCCGACGGATCGACCGAGAATGTGAAGTCGTATGAAGGGGTAATATGCCACATTCCATCTTGCTCCATCATGAAGCTGAAATTCTTATTATGGTCATCCACATTTCCTCCAAGCACATTCATGGTCATGGATAGGAACAACCGCTGCATTTCCATCGGTATGATACCGATACGACAGGCAGTATCAAACAGAGATTCATAACTGTCTGCGGACGGGTTCATAGCTGCCAAAGTCTGAATATGAATTTTATCATTTCCCTTGCGGTCAAACCGCTCGGTAAGAAAATGCGTTTCCTTTTCACCCTCCACAAGCATCGATGGCATCATTTCCATCCCTGCATCCCGTGCCATCAGGTAATAACTGTATTCGATACGTGTTGTCGGCAGGTCAAGATGCTCATCAAATTTGATAATCATCGGGGTAAAACCGGGTGCAGGGGCATTTACCTGCCCCGAATAGCATTCGTTGGTTTCCATATTCACATGGATAATCGCTTTCGCTCTGCGACCGCCGGCAGATGTTCCCACCTTGAACAAACTTTCAATCATCAAGTCAGGTTGCATCTCTGCTTTGAAGTCCTTTGCCTCGTTCAAAGCAGCACGGGCAAGCCTGTGCAGGTCAGCAATCTCCACTTTGAACGGTTTCTCCATTTCTTCAGCGGCAGGAGGTACAAACTCCAACGCCCCCATTCCTCGCCTGCCGATGTATGCCAGGCGGTCAAGTGATGAGAGGTCACGAGATTTTATATGATGCACTTTCGCCCATTCATTGAATACTCTATTTCCCCAATGGTCGGGCAGTGAATCAGCAATGAAAGAGGGCAGACCACCAAAGATCTTATCATCCTCAGCATAGACAGGCAGCCCACGTTGAGCAGACACACCATTTATGGGGGCCTGCAGCGGAGCGATGTCATATCCGCCCTTTATAAAGTCACTGTCGAAATAGAAGCATACCTTTTCTGCATATTTCTCCTTATAGGCAACCAATGTACCCACTTTCCGATTCCATAAAAACACTTCAAGATTTTGTATCATTATCGTTTCTCCTTACTCTTTTGGGAATGAACTTATTTATTTGTTTCAGTGCCATCGGCGGCATGGGCAACTCAGGCAGTAAGTCACTTATACGTTGCTCCATGCCGATTATCCGCAACAATGATATGAAATTATTCAGGGTCATGTTCTGATTGACACCCTGTTCAAAATGGCTTATAGTAGCAAGGCTCACACCGGATTTCTCCGCCATTTCCTTTTGGCTCATCCGTGCTGCAAGCCTATACTCTTTTATGCGCTTCGCTAAAAGTAACATAATGTCTTGGTTGGTAATGTAATCTATATTGCTCATTGGTGGTAGAATATTACTATTTAATTGCAAAATTAAAAAATAATATCTATATATTACTACCATTATGGGAATTTCTTTTTGTCACGCAAGAAGTCATTCATATCCTTGTAAATCGAATGAATAGCAAACATATCACAGACTCTATTACCAAATAATTCCTTCAAAGCGTCCACGGCCCGCCTTCCGGCATCATCATTATCAAGATAACAATGAATGACTTCATATTTTTTAATTGGCTCGATGGCCCTGCTGATATTGTTTACTGAATTCAGAACGATATAATCCATAGACTCTCCGCCTTCAGTTATTCTTCCCTGCTTTACTAATGTCAGGTAGGAAAGATAATCCATAAAACCCTCAAACAGGCAACAGCCATGTCCCCTTAATCTTTCTGATTTTCGGATAATGGATATATCCTTTGGCGCAATGCACCCTTTGAAATAAGGGTTACGGATTTCATAACCACCGCCATTATTGGGAAAAGCAACAGCGAAATATTCTTTTTTATTGCAGGTATAATGAACCTCCTTACATTCACATTTCCCAATACCCAAATCAATACCACGGGATTGAAAATACGATTTCAATGCTTCATGATTCAGATCCATCACTTTTACATTTCTGAACTGATCTGTTAGCCGTTCTCCATTCGGGGATATGGGAGTTCTGATTCGGGGAGCCAGTGCAGGTGCTGCACCCTCTATGAGCTTGAGCAATCGGGACACATCTTTTGATTGGTAAAGTAGTGCCGCCAAATCAATGATGTCACCACTTTGGGCCGTTCCAAAGTCATACCACATATTTTTGTCCTTATTGACTTTGAATGACGGTGTTCGGTCTTCTCGATAAGGAGCATGATACCAAGCTGACTTTGCTGATTCCTTTGTAGGTGAAAGGCCGATGGCTCTCAAAAAGTCCACCAGGTCTATTTGCTTTATTTGAGCGATGTTCATACTATTTCTTTGGTATTTTATAGTGGTTCGGCATAGATTTACCATATATAGCCCCGGAGTAAACTAAACTTCTTTCCATTCTATATTGGTTCCTCATTCTCAAAGGCTTTAGGTTCGTAAGAGTAAGTCTTGTCCTTCTTGGTTATTACACCTTTCCCCATCAGGAACTTATTCAGTTCCACGCACACGTTCCGCCCACGTTTATAACCGATGGTTTCGTAACCTTTTTGCAGGGATTTGAGCATATTCTCATAACCGACAATTGACCCCTCTGAAAACACACTTTCCAGCGCACTCACATGTTGCTCTTCCGTCAATACTTCGAATAGAGGTTTACGTTCTGCTTCAAACGCATAATTATCTACCAGTTCCGGCAATGCTTCACTATTGATTTTAAATGCGAACGGAGTAAATTCTTTCTCTCGGATATGCATGGCTTTTACCTGGCTGATACTGCTGTCAAACGGGCTTTTCGTGACTTGGAGTATTGTTTCAGCCTTATTATTCAGCTCTGTACCAATGTGTCCACGGGTATTGTCATCACCTTTATTTAGATGCAGTACCGTATGGATATGCAGGTCGTGCATACTGGACCACCGCATCAGGTCATTGATAAGCTCCACCGACTCACTGGGATTGTTGATGTCGTACATAAGATCACGAATCCCGTCAATCACCACGAACCCAATATTAGGGTCCGTCTCCAGTGCAAGGTTAATGATCTGCCTTCTGTGTTTGGGTGAATATTCCCGAAGCATAAAGAACTCCAATCGTTCATTCTCACGGTCAGTGGGCATTCCGGCCAGTGTCAGTATCCGTTCCAAAACTTTATGACAATGGCATTTACTCTGTTCTGTATCTACATACAGAACCTTATGTTTTTCTTTCGGCAAGGTCGCTTTATAACGCAGCACTTCCTTCCCGGACAATGCCGAAGCCACGATAGCCGACACATTGAAAGTTTTCTTGCTCTTCGGTTTCCCGGTCGATGCACTGAAGTTCCCCAGCGTAGCAATGGTGATGCCGTCCACTTGTACAATCTCCGGCGGATATGCATAAATATCCGTTACTCTAAGCCGGATGAATTCCAAAATCTGCTCAAAGGCACTTTCGTCTATATCTTCACCCAAACTAATCTTTCTGTTCTCAATCATGATTTGAAGTCTTTCTTTTTGAATCAACCGTTTGATTTCTTATTGTGGCAATTACAATCATTATTTATGCCGGCAATTATTCCTTCACACTCTGCATTCGTTTCTGAATGATTCTGACACACCCATTCATCCAATTCTTGCTTGTTGAAATAGATCAATTTACCGGTCGGTTTATAATACGGTATGTCACCGTTCTTTGTCAACTTGTAAAGCTGGCTGTTAGACAGGTCGAGATATTCACGAGCTTCTTTAAAGTTGAGTGTGCCTTTGATGCAATAAAGGGCACTCTCTATTTTTTCTATCCGTGCAATGATGTAGCTTAACTTCACCAGGCAGGAGGAGCACATGATAGTCTCTTCATTTTCTATACTTTTTCTTGTCATCGTTTTGCTTAATTAAAATGTTATACATGAGAGGTTTTCCCTCCATTCACTCTGAAACCGGTTCTGAGGGACAAAGTTAGTTGGAACATAAAACCCAAAGATATTTACTACCTTGATACTATGCTGTTATCAGGCTAACTATCAAGGTCGGATACTCTATTTCTTATTTTTCCCTCTATTTTTTCTCTGATAATTGGTAATGTCACCAATAGGACAATACAATTTATATTGTTAGGCATAGTGAACCGCTAGGAGGGAGATCATAAATACTATCAGTGAATGGCAGAACGACTCTACTTCCACTCATAAGACTTCACCTTTTTGTATCCTTTCCACATCGGACAATTTGTAGCGAACCTTACTACCTACTTTAGTAGAGACAAGATAGCCCTCCTTGTTCCAGCGCCACAGGGTAGACCGATCAACTTTCAATCGTTTGGCGGTTTCCTCAGCCGTCAGATATACTTCCGGTTTATTCTCGCGTTGGTCAAGTAACTCTCCAATGGCTTTCTGAACTACACGTTCCAAATCACCCTGAGATACAATCATGAGTAATTGCGAATTTTGATTTCTAAATTCTTCCATCGTGCTTCTATAGGTAGGTTTTTTGGCAGCCATCATTGGCGAGACATTCACCGCTGCACCTACACCTGTCTCCACACGTTACATGATGAGATAACGGCTTTGACAGATGCAAAACTAAGGTAGAAAAACAAACTTGCAAAAGTCTGAAACACAGCTTAACAGACTGACTTTCTGACGTGTTTTATTCATTTATACACTCGCAGGTATGTACAAATATACAGCCTAAAGTCCACTCGTTTTAGCTTGCGAGAGAATAGCGATATAGACAGAGGACATATCCGGTTATATGCTGTGTTTCCATATAATAGGCTATTAGAATTCTTTTATCCGTGTCAGTCAACGGGATAGCCAATTAAGTGCCACATAACCTCAGTAATAGACAGTCAAAAAACAGGCAAGGTGTACAGATTAAACAAAAATCAGGCTAACAATCTTTAACGCAAGATGATTAACCTGATTTTATTTATAGTGCAGAATGTAGTTTCAGATTCTATTAACGATGATACTTTTCATAATATCCTTTCTACTCTGTATCGTAAATTAACGACCAAAGTCTGATAGCCTTTAAAAACTGTTATCCTATTTTTCTGTATTATTCATCAATTACATTCAACTCCTTATCCACCTTATATATAGGTTGATTAAAAGCTACGCACATCAACGTAAAATGATCTTTCATTTCCATTTTCGTATAGCGGTTTACAGCCTTACTACCTTCCTTGTGCAGACCAGCGGCATACATATTTACTTGCACCTTGTTCATTATATCCACATGTGTCTTCCGGCAAAGTTTGCTGCTACCAAATGTATATAGCGGTTTATATACATTATCATTTAGCGCATCATCAAAAATCTTACACTCACGGTCAATACCACAATATTGTAGTAGTAACTTTATCTTAGCGTTATATCCGCTTTTACCTGTAACATATTTCAATATCGGAAAATTGAATTGCCACTTCTTAATCAAGTCAAGAGCATAACGCATGATAGGAGTTTCAATTTCGATATTCTCAACATTTTCGCGTAAAGTCTTCTTCGGCAAATAATGTATGAAGGGGATGCCATTATCAGTTACCTTGATTTTACTCATAGACAATGCTTGGAAATCTGCGATACGGCAACCAAAAGCGCATTGCAGTAGAAAGCATTCCTTGGTTTCCTGAAGCGTGGCAGGAACTTCCGTATGCATTATTTGCAATAGTTCATCTTTATAAAGATAAACTGGTTCATCATAGCGTTCTTTCAGAACAGCGGCCTTTCTTTTTTTCCCTAACTTCCGAAATGGAGAAGCAACGATTTCTTCCTTGTCTTCCAGCTCATTGAAAAACGCTTGCAGCTTTTTTAGTCTGGTAATGGTCGTATTCATGTCTCTGGGCTGAGTAGGTATATCACGTTTCCTTTTATCGTCATATAAGTAGGAATATTTTTCCACATACTCATATTCATTTGTGAAAAAGTAACGAAGGTCCATCAGCATATCAGCGGTAAACTCAACAGGAGTTATGCATCTGAGATTCTTTATTGCCAAAAATCGCTCCAACGCACCATACACAACCCGATAGTGCCGCATTCGTCCTTCAGCAAATATACCATCCCGATAACCGTCCGCAATGAATCTGTCAAAACGCTCAAGCATGGTCATTTCAGCTTTCTTCTGACTTCGAGTGTCCGGATTCAGTAGCGTATCAATTGCGTCCTCAAATATCTCACCATTGATATGCCCTTTCTGCATCTTCTCACACAAAGAATGATAGGCAGCATATATGGCATCCATTTCACGATCAATGGCCAGTTTAAGTTCTTTGTTAAAAACCGAGACTTTTGGCTTGACATTACCATTTTCATCAAACTTAGCCATATCTTTCAGAGCAGCTCTGATCTCACTTTTATGATACAGGTCAACTTCCCTGCCATCACGCAAACGGAAACGTAACTTGATATCGCCTTCCGTTTTTGTTGTCCTTAAAAAGATGGTAACTCGTTCCATAACTTATTGAATTTTGATTATTTTCTCCGTGGTGCAAAGATAGCAATTTTGCACCACAGAATTGCAAACTTGCACCACATAAATTCAATAGGATGCAATAAAATAAACAATAAACTGCTGATTATCAATTTATATACATCCACTTATATTTTAACGATATTCAATTAATGAGCCCCATCAGGAACATTGATAGCTGTATAAACCGTCATCATCAGAATGTAAGTAACGTAGGCCCAGACGAGTTTCCCCGTAGGTCCAAAATCGGGCGTGGTAAACATCAATATACCGCAAACAGCAAACGGAAGAGAAATCCACAGCAGATAAGGACGGTATTTTCCCCATCGCGTATGTGTTCGGTCGGCAATGATTCCCATCATCGGATCGGATACCGCATCCCAAATGCGCGTTACTAACAGTAGGACACCTGTGTCCGCCAGGCTCAGCCCGTATATATTAGAATAGAATATAGGCAGATAATAGGAGAATATCTTCCAGAACATAGAGGAAGACATATCACCAAAGCCATAACCAATTTTCTCTTTAAGTGTTGCCATAGGTATGAAATATGAGGTATGAGGTATTAAGTATCAGGTATTAAAAAAGAGCATAAAAGTACAAAAATAGCGCTTCATACCTAATATTTAATGTTTAATTTCAGGTTCTTGTCGATAAGCTTCTTCAAAGTCTCTACGGAAGCGGAAGAAGACAAACCATCGACCGGAGTATTCATGCAATAATCTACCAATTTATCTACAGTAGAGGTAGCTACATGCATCCGCGTATCCGAAGACGCATAGTAGATGAATACCTTACCATCTTCATCGGCAATCCAGCCATTGGTAAAGAGTACATTGCTCACATCACCAATCCGTTCTTCTCCTTCGGGAGCCATGAAATAGCCACCGGGAGTAGCAATCAGTTTCGTAGGATCATCCAGAGCCGTCATATACATATAGAGCACATAACGCAGTCCGGCAGCACAGGCCCGTACTCCATGCGCCAGGTGAAGCCAACCTTTTGGAGTCTTTATGGGATGAGGCCCTTCACCGTTCTTCACCTCTTTAATAGTATGGTAATAACGGTAGTCTATGATCTTCTCTTCTTTTACCTCGGCATGAGTCATATCATCTACCAATGCCCAGCCGATGCCTCCACCACTTCCGGCATCAATAAACCCATCTTGCGGACGGGTATAGAGCGCGTATTTACCATCTACAAATTCAGGATGAAGGACTACGTTGCGTTGCTGGCTCTTAGTTTTCAGATCCGGCAAACGTTCCCATGTCTTCAAATCCTTGGTACGGGCGATACCTGCCGTAGCCGTAGCCGAAGATAGATCTCCCACGGGTGCATTATCATCATGGCGTTCGGCACAGAATATACCGTATATCCAACCATCTTCGTGTGCTGTAAGACGCATATCATATATATTAGTAGCCGGAATCACATCCTCGGGCATAGTGACCGGATAATCCCAAAAACGGAAGTTATCCACACCGTTGGGGCTCTCTGCCACGGCAAAGAATGATTTACGGTCAGCCCCCTCCATGCGCAGCACCATCAGGTATTTGCCATTCCACTTGATGGCACCGGAGTTGAGTGCGGCATTCATGCCGATACGCTCCATCAGATAAGGGTTGGTCTGTTCATTCAGGTCATAGCGCCAGAATACCGGTGTGTGCGCTGCCGTCACTACAGGATATTTATAGCGCGTAAATATGCCGTTTCCTTCCTCTATCGGCTCGTTCGTTCTTGTTATCAGTGCCTCATGCTTCTGAAAGAGTCTTGTTACCTTCTCATTAAAAGTTTCCATATTGATTGTTTTTTCTTATTTATACAAAGAGTTTATGTCTGCCGCAAAAAGTGTCTTAGGATTATTATAGAATGTCATGAAATCCTCTGCTGAGGTCTGTCCGGGATAGGGAGCATAAAAGTGAGTGATACGCTCACGGGCATTACGCCACACCAGAACGTAAGCTATCGGATAATTTCCAATGCCCGGCAACAGGGTCTCCGTCCACCACTTCGGATCAGGGATGCCTTCATATCCGGTTTCGGTAATGGCAATTACTTTATTGTGCGCTTTACCGATGCTGTCCACAATGGCAAGTGATTTTTCAAGATTGGCGAGGTACGTATCACGCTCGAATTGATAAGTGTCGAAGCCAATCAGATCAATAAGTTCATCACCGGGATAACGTTTCAGATATTGTGCAGTATCCTGAGGTTCTGAACCAGGCGAGTAAGCATAAAGTGCATTATCCACACCATCGTTACGAAGGATATCCACCGTCATATGCCAAAGCGCCTTGTATTCTTCGGGAGTACAAAGTTTTTCGCCCCACCAGAACCAACTGCCTGTATGTTCGTGCCACGGACGGAATAGTACCGGAACCTTTACCCCCTCTTCTGTTTGTAGAGAATTGATAAAAGCTGATACTTTACTTACCCAACCGGTAAACTTCTCATGATTGGCTCCACCGGGTAAGATAGATTTCACCACCGTCGTATCCGATACATCCCAGGAGTCTCCCCCCGTCAGCGGATTGCGCAGATGCCAGCTTAAAGATGACATTCCGCCCCTCTTATACTGATTCAATATCTCCTTTCTTATTTTAGTAAACGGAACTTTATCCAGACTCATAGTATCACCCAGTTCTATATGTCCCAAGTCGAAACTTATAACTGCGGGATAATCTCCACAAACGCTCTTCACATCAGAACGTCCTTCGTCGCCTTCCCAACCAATACCGTAGTTGGTATCATCATGATGCCCGAACATAAAGCCCCGGGATGATACTTTTTTAAGATTGGCAAGCAGGTGCTCAGTTTCGGGAGTACGCACAAATATCCCTCCTTTCGTAAATTCTTGTTTTTTAGGAGCAGATCCGCACCCCATCAATATACTGACTATTAAAAATGCAAGTCCAACTCTTATATTTTTCATATTTATACCTCTCATTTATTGTATTACATCAAGCGTCATCATTTATACAAATGCAAAAATAGCGAATTAAAGAATAGTATAATGATACTTTTTTATCCCTTTGCTATATCATATTTATATCGGTAAACCTTACCTCATTTTATCACTTCATAGAAGGAAGTTTTTCACGACTGATTACATAATCCTGATTCATGGCATCTGACCACCAAGCCTGATCTGCATGTTGATGACCAATCAGTGTAGTAGCATCATACTGATACCAAGGCATAAAGAACGCCCAATGCGCTCCAGCGCTCCATTGTTCGGAAAACTTTGCAACACCACCACATTCACTCAATGCAATCATCTTCTGCGAATAAGAATCAAAAATCAAGTTAAACTGTGCAGCATTGTCTACTCCAGCAGTCTGATTGTAGATATCACGTCCTATGATATCCACATACTCATCTCCCGGATAGAAGTCTACATCTTTCGTCTGAGTGGTCCACACCCAGATCAAGTTGTTGATACCCTTTTCTTTAAAGAAGTTGAACATATAACGCCATAATTTCTTATATGTGTCCGCACCATCAGATCCCCACCAAAACCAAGCCGTACCACCATTATACTCATAAATGTTACCGGCAGCCTCATGAAGCGGACGCCAAATTACCGGAATACCTTTATCCTGAAGTAACTTTAAATATCCTGCCATTTTCTCCAAATCAGCTTTGGCTACATTACTCTCCCAAGTGCCTTCTGTAAAGATATTCTTGGGATGGAAAGTGGTCGTCCAATTACCATCGTTATTCTGGGTTCCATTCCCTGGAGTACAAGTATATTTATTCAAATCAGTATCTTTTTCTGTAGCCGGAACATTCCAATGCCAACTCGCCCCCACCAATCCATTTGCATTCCACCAATCCTCTACAACCTTAGTGTCTGAATAATTAATCCAGTTAGCAGGCGACCATGCCAAATGAATATAATCGAAAAAAGCGATAGCTGGATATTTACCTGTAGCTTTTTTCACTAGTTCTGCCTCAGCAACGTTCCAACTAACATTGGCCATAGACGCAGACAATGTTTTACTACCATAAACACTGATCAAATAATCGTATACTTTCTTTGCCTGTAACAGAGGAGTAGAAGTACAAAGTTCAGTATCCACAGGTTTAACTCCCGGCTTCTTCACCGTCGAGAAAGAAATAGTCAACTGCGGTGCTCTCACCCCAGTAGGTCCTAAAACCACCCCTTCAGGAATAACCAAATTATAGTTTGTCCCTTTTTCTAATCCCGACAAGCAAATTGTCACATTTTTGAGATTAGCAGATACCTTATCCACCGTTGCTCCCGCAACCACAACCTGACTATGCCCGGAAGAAGGCGCGATTACGTTTTGGTCATAAGTCAACACTACATTCAAGTCTGCATCAGAAACATCAACAGCACCGTTGGCAGGAATACTGGATACCAATTGAGGAGCATCCAGTTGCAGTTCTTCTTGTGAGAAACCATTATCACTACCACACGCATAGAAAAGAGGCAGCAAAAAGATAACACTGAGCAACTTTCTAATGCATTTATATAATGCTACAGATTCAATTTTCATATCTTTCATTCTATTTGGGTTATTCATTTACTTACACTGCAAAAACAGTGTAAACAAACTCCCTTCATTTTACCTGAAAATCAAAATGAAGGGAGTCCAATCAAACTGTTATCTCTATTCTTATTTATTGAATAGCAACTTTTTTAATAATCAAATTTGCACCTTGCATAATGAGTCCCTGACCGCCATCCTGCAAAGTAGCCACGTCTCGCGCACCAAGCACATATTCCAAACTAGTATTACCAGCAGCAATATCTACGGCGTCTGCGCCACCTGCAAAATCCTTAAAATCAGGCAAAGTGTTCCAACCATTTCCCTGCCCAAGCTTCAATTGCCAAAAATCAGCGGCTGTATCCTGTTCAAAGTAAACAAGCAGCTTTTGCCCAACACTGACTGTCGTCCAATCATAACCACTCCATGCAAGATCTTGAAAACCGTTGGCCCAGTTTCCTAAATCGACCGAACCCGTCCAAAGAACTGTCTCAAGAATGGAAAGAGCTACCTGCTTTAAGATAAAACCATCTCCCGTAACAACCAGACCATTCTTCGTTTGCAAAGCTTCCAAGTCTTCGGCTGTCGGTTTAAATACCACTCTCTGAACTTCAGCACCTGGAGTCAAGTCTATCTGACCTATAGAAGGTAAATTACCCCAACCGTCAGCTACACGAGGGCTAATGCAAGCCCAACCAGCCGTAGGATCTGCAAATTCAACATAAAAGATAATCTCTTGCCCCACTTTTACAGTTGACCAATCAAAATTACCCCATGCAAGGTCTTGATTACCTGCCCAACCCGTACAGATCCAAGGACCAGTCCAAATAACAATTTCCGCGCCATCATGATGCATAGCTACTTTATCTGTTTCAATACTATAATTTTCGTGCTGCACCAGAACGACTTTGCCATCACCCATATCTTCAGGCACTGTAAATTGGATCTGGGTAGCACTTTGAACAAACTCACCTTGCTTCAACACGATGCCACCAGGCAAATTAATCGATGTTATGCGATCTAAGTTCTTTCCAGCAATTACTACAGCGTCTCCTTCTTTCAAATCTTCAGTAGGAGAAATGCTAACATACTCAGCCATCGGCAATGTGTACGCAACAGTTTCGGCTATCAAACCAGAATATTGAACTAAAGAAATAGTACCGGAAATAGTAGTTTCAGGTACAGTTGTCATCAACTGAGTGCCATCAGCATTTACCGTGAAAGCAACACCTTCAGTCATCAGCGGGAAGTTAACTTTTTCTACCAGATTAAGATCTGTACCAGAAATAGTAATTGTTTCACCAAATTCCAATGCTTCAGCCGAGAGTCCAGTTACTACCGTTTGTCTGATTTCAAGCGGTTCAGGCCATGAAACTATCTGAGGTTTATCCGCACCATTGCTGAATGTAATCTCACCGCTCTGCGCTTCGCGCGGTACCTCTACTTGAATCTCCTTACGAGTATTCTTCAGAAAATTTTCCGCTTCTACCACCACGTAGTCGCTGAAAGTGACCGAAGCAATGTTCCAAACAAATTCTCCGGAAATAGTAATTACATCTCCAGCACACACGTTTTTGATTGGAGCAACATTCTCTATTACAGCCGTTTCCTCGAATGTAATCTTCGACACAGATACAATAGTATCATTACCGACCACCAATCGAAGTTTTCCGGGAACTGTCTGGTCGGGCACTACCACCTCTATCTCTTCATTATTAATTAGATGAAATTCGGCTTCTTCATAGGTGGTAGATTCTGTCAACAAGGTATTCCCTTGCGGAAAAAGAACCTTGTCCACTCTATTCAGTTGAGTGCCGGTGATACGCATATTATCCAAACGTTTCAGTGGGCATGGGCCAAAGCCCAGCAAATTCACACCACCCCTATTGTATGGATTAGTATCCAAATCATCATTATCACACCCCGTCAGCATAGAACCACCCACAAGCAGCAAACCCGCCATTAAAAGCACCGATAATTTATGATATAGTTTCATATTAGTCATTTATTTTTATGATTCTTACTTAATTTAATTGGGCACCGCACGAATATTGTCAATCTTTATAAGAGGAGTACAATCGGTACCGCTAATGCCGCCGCCCACAACAAAGAGTACAAGACTAGCAAAATCGGTTTTCTTAAGCGCACCGGTAGCTATTCCGCCTTCAAACGCATAGACAAACTCAGTAGCAATAGGCAGAGTCACAGTAATCCACTTGCCGTTGGTATGATAAGGTCCTGAAGCAGTCCAAGGACGATACAATGCACGCGGCAATTCACTGTTTTGGAAGTAAGTATTGTTGGGACCGGGTACGGCATTACCGTAAATATCAGTGCCGGCATTTCCCAGCGTCACCTTATCGGTACCAGCAAAGATAACTTGCAATGCACCGGCACCCCAAGCATATTCAGCAGGTATACACATCTCAAACTTGATGGCCATATTCTTGAAATCATTGAAGTCTACAAAATCGAACAAACGGATGCCGTCTGCCGGATAATCAGTAGGTGTACTCCAGTCACCAGGCCAATACTCGAATGCAAACTTGCCGTCATTCCATGGACCTTCGGCAGCCATCAATGTTGCACCATCACCCAGCATGATGTAGTTGCCGGAAGGAGCATCTGCATCTGTTTCAATAGGGACATTATGCCATCCATGGTTACCGAGTCCGGTTATGCCATCAAAGTCAAACATAAGCCCGCGCGACTCCCGATAGTGAAACACAGATTTCGTTGCACCGTAAACGGTTTCTACTGTCACAGCGCTTTCTGCTGCACCTTCGGGCACTACTACATCAATGGCAGTTTTTGTAAAGTGTTCAATAACAGCCGGTATTTCACCGAACTTAACGCTGAGCGGCACATTGGGATCGTCAATAAAATAATCTCCGTTAATAGTTACGACACTTCCCACAGGAGCGTACTCAAACGACATGGTCCTCACCATAGGGGCAGGAACGCTTACATGAAAGTCATAAGTTACCGTATCGTTGTTGCAACTCACCATATATATCTTGTCAGACACCACTCCAGGTATGGTATTAGGGATATCCACGAGCAGCGTGTTGCCAGTGATATAACTGGTGTTAAGCGTAGCTTCCTGGTCATTGAAGTAAAGGCGACGTATGCTGGTAAGGTTATTACCTACCATACAAATCGTGTTTCCCATATATCCGCTCACAATCAGAGAGTCTGAAGACGCGGTATAAGGTAAACGAATATAACTTACCTCAGGAAGTCCGCCTGTATTTTCGAATGCATCTGGCTGATCTTCACAGGCTGTGAATGCCAACGTTGTAACAGTCAAGCATATCATCCATTTAAAATATCTCTTGATTTTCATATTTTTTTCCTTTTAATATAGTTGCCATTAACACAATTAATATGAGAAAGTGGCACGAACATCCACATGTTGTGCATCTTCCATAAGATGAGGGTTGAAGACTACATCATCCGAGGGGAGCGGTAGCGTAAATACTGAAGCCGTTACGTTCGGTTTAGCTGTATCTGTTTCATAAAGCATTTCCTCAGGATTCACCACCCATTGGGTAGGATCCTCATAATAGGCTTTATAAAGACCTCCTAAACCATAATAACCGTTACGACGCTGATTCTGCAAAGTCTGTATAGCCTTATCCATATTGTAATATGACATACGCACGAAGTCGAACCAATAGTCACCCTCGAAAGCCAATTCTAGACGACGCTCTTTCAATACATCATCAAGCGTAATGGACACCGGACGTTCATAAGAACTTATAGCACGATGACGAACGGTATAAAAAGCGTCAATAGCACTTGCATCGGTAGTGGAGGCAGCATTGCCTATCACGGCTTCCGCATACACTAGATAGACGTCAGCCAAACGGAGAACATGCGTACTAAGACTGCTTGTCTGCTGTTCGGCGGCAATACCGAATGTCTTCTTATGATCTTCGTTGTTGCCATAAAGGTGTTTCGCAATGTTGGCACCGGTTGCAGAACTGAGTCCTACGTTGGAACCGGGAGCATAGCTCTTGTCATAAAGGAATTGCAAATAGTCGAATCCTCCCTTGTCCTGCCACCAGTAACTGTATTTATCACCCGGCATCATCATGGTTGCCTTGCGGCGTGCGTCTGGGTTGATACGCTGGGTAGGATTACCGAGCGGAGAAACTTCAAAAGCATCTTGAAGGTCGGTAGACGGAGCCGTCCAGTCACCCCAGCTCGAATAAATGTCGAAGCCGCTCATTGCAAGTTCCGAGGTCAAACAGTTACCACAAGTATAAACCATCTGTTCCGCACTCCATCTCCAGCCAAAAAGACTTTCAACACAGTTGTTGTTCTCTCCTTTGAAAATGTCTTCATAGTTCGTCATCAGTTGTTTTCCCGAATTGTCTATCACATCTTTGGCATAACGTGCAGCACTACCCAAATCATCAACATTACGTTGACCGTTGCCACCGGCTTCAACGCCCGATTTCGTGAGATAAACCTTAGCAAGCAGCCCTTTGGCTCCCCACTTATCTATCCTGCCGGGATCATTGCGTTCTGGCAACAATTCAATAGCTTTCTCAAGTGTCATTACGATATATTCGTATAAATCATTCTTCTGCACCTTATACTTATCATTATAACTTCCATCGCCTATTTCACTACTGTTGTCATGAACAATGGGAACTTCGCCAAAGATACGCACCAGATAGAAATAAGCCATAGCCTTCCACGCAAGGCACTCTCCCATACAAGCACTCTTCACAGTCTCCGAAGCATTGGCCGACTTCAACCGATTGTAGATAACGTTTGCCTGCGCATTAACTGCCCAAAGTGACTCTGACGTGCTTTTTATATCCGGATCACTTCCGTTAACGTTAAGTGACAAGTAGGGACTACCTCCCATATAAATGTTGCCCGCCATCACTTCAGGAATCTTGTAGAATCCACGGCTTAGGAAATCATACCAAGGAACATTATAAAGGGAGAGTACACCCGCTTTACACTGTTCATCATTCTGATAATAATTAGAGTCATTGTAACTGTCTTCTGCCGGGCGATCCAAAAAATCCTCACACGAAGTGATAGACAGTCCAAGCAACATCGCTACTGCTATATATTTAATAGTTGATAGTTTCATAATAATATATCTATTAATTGAGTTAGAAAGTTAAGCTTAGTCCGAATGAATAGGTAGTAGGCGATGGGTAACGTCCAAAGTCCATACCGTAAACATTGACATTCTGGGTATTTACACCAATTTCAGGGTCATATCCATCATAACCGGTTATGGTCAGCAAATTCTGGATATTCATGTAAACACGAAGATTCTCTACACCAATTGTTTTAATCCATTTCTTGGGGAATGTATATCCCAAAGCAATATTTTTTAGACGGATATATGAACCATCTTCGATATAACGATCACTGATACGATCATTATCATTCGGGTCTCCAATAACAGCACGTGGAAGTGAGGCTGAAGGATTGGCTACTCTCACGTTCTCAATATGATCATACCACTGGGTGCCATCAGTATACACCACAGTTGCATCAACAGGTTCAAGACGCGCACGATTCACGACATCAGCAAGCTGGTTACTCCAAGCACCGCTCATAGAGGTCATCTTCATCTTCAAGTAGTTATAAACCTTATTTCCATAAGAACCATTAATAAAGATTGAAAGATCAAAGCCTTTGTAGCGGAAAGTATTTGTCCAACCAAATGTAAAGTCGGGCATCGGAGAACCGATATTGGTCTTGTCATACTCATTGATAACGCCATCGGGTTTACCGTCGGGACCACTTAGGTCTTTATACTTCACATCACCTACCCATACTGTCTGCGAACGATTAAACACGCCGTCTGCCGGATATTTTTCCGGTTTCGGGGAGTTCTGGATGTCTTCCAGATTCTGATAGATGCCATCAGTAACGTACCCGTAGAAGTTGTAAAGACTTTCACCAATAGTAGTCATACTTACCACATCGTTCCACTGGCCATAACCTACGATAGCTGCGTTGGCTGTATTGTTCAGTGCCAAAAGTTTATTCTTGTTCCAGGATATTTGGAAATTACTATCCCATTCAAACGTTCCAACTATGGGGTGAGTATTGACAGCAATCTCGAAACCAGTGTTACGTATATGTCCGTAATTCCCCCAGGGAGCCGACAATCTGGAACTGGCATTTCCACCCGTTCCCATATAAGAGGGTAGTTGCATTTCCATCAACATATTCTTCGATTCCTTCTGATACCAATCTGCAGTAATGTTGACACGGTCGTTAAAGAATCCAAGGTCAAGCCCAATGTTCCATTGTTCCTGACTTTCCCATTGAATATCAAGATTAGGAATGTTTGACGGACGATAGCCCTGCCCAAGAGATGTATAAACCTGTCTCATGCTTGTGCCCCATTTATAACTGCCTATGCCTGAGTTACCAGTCTGCCCCCAGCCGACACGTACTTTTCCGTTACTGACAACTTTCTTCAACGACTCGAAGAACCTTTCATTTGAGAAACGCCAAGAAGCGGCAAATGAATGGAAACCCGCCCAACGGTTATTAGGACCGAAATTGGAATTACCATCATAACGATAGGTATAAGTCGCTAAATAACGGTCACTATAATTATAATTCAAACGAGCAAAGAATGAAACCATTGCCGAACTACCAAAAGCTGAACCAATCGTTTTATTGTCGGCTCCCAGTTGAGGATTATGAACGGCATCGGAAGGTAAATTCGTACTAGACACAGCAGTGTAGTCCCACTTACTTTCCCAGCATTCTTGCCCCAGCATGGCAGTCAGATTATGTTTACCAAATGTATTATTATATGTAACGTAGTTCTTAATTTGCCAAAATGTTGAACTATTTTTCTGCATTCTGCTACTATTACTCTGTTTCCAGGTACCTAGATCAATAATCGGTCTATAGACGTCAGCCTTACTGGAACTGATGTCATAACCTAATTCGGCCCGCCAAGTCAGGTTTTTGAGAGGAGAAATCTCTGCATATATGTTACCCGTCAACTTCTTACGGTTCAGCTTATTTGAATTTTCCATGGCCAAAGCAATAGGATTACGCGAAGTATAATTCTCACGGACTACCGTCGCATAGCTACCATCCATATTATAGATAGGTACATCCGGCAATGAAGTCATGGCAAAATTAATAATACCTTCCTCACCTTCAGCAAGCTTCAAATCATCATTCGTGTCGGAGAATGTTGCGCTAAGTCCCAACTTCAACCATTTCTTGAGTTGAGCATCGAGATTGGTACGCACTGATAAACGATTGAAGTTTGAACCAATTAATGTACCTTCCTGATCCATGTATCCGGCAGAAACATAATACTGAATCTTTTCCGTACCTCCTTGCGCACCAATCTGATGTTGGTGCTGGAAAGCCGTCTGGAAGATAGCATCCTGCCAGTTGGTCCCCACGCCAAGTAGAGATGGGTCAGAATAATATGCACTTTCTTTCAAGCCACCATCAAACGTCCTTGTAAAATCATTATAATAATCAGCATACTCACGCAAGTTCATCAGGTCAAGACGTTTCGTCTGGCGCTGCATAGCTACCATACCATCATAGGTAAATTTAGCTTCACCTGCCTTACCGCGTTTGGTAGTGATAAGCACTACACCATTGGCACCTTGAGCACCATAGATGGCTGTGGCCGAAGCATCTTTCAATATCTCCATGCTGACGATATCTGCGGGATTAATCGTAGAAAGCGGAGATATAGTAGAGACTGTACCGTTACCCAACGCATCGCCAAAACCATAATCACCACCGCTTTGTCCACCACCCTGCACTATCACACCATCTACTACATACAGCGGTTCGGCATTGGCATTGATAGTGGCCTGCCCGCGCACGCGAATAGAAGAAGAAGAGCCCGGCGCACCCGAAGTCTGCACCGCCGTCACACCAGCGGCACGTCCTTGCAAAGATTGATCAAGATTAGTAATAATAGAGCCTTTAATAGCGTCTTCGCCCATAGATACTGAGGCGCCTGAAAGGTCACTCTTTTTCATTGTACCATAGCCTACAACGACCACTTCATCCAGAAGTTCAGAGTCCTCCTTCATTACCACATTCACAACTTTTTGTCCCGCCTTCAAGGTAATTTCCTGCTGCTTATATCCGATACAGGAAATTACCAGAACATCTTTACCGGTCGGAACACTCACACTAAATTTCCCATTTACGTCCGCTATAGAACCGGTACCGGTTCCTTTTACCAGGACATTGGCGCCAATCAGAGGGGAACCATCCGTACCGTCAGTAATTGTACCGGTAACTGTGGTCTGTTGGGCCATCACATGACAGCTCAGGAAGAGCGTCATCAGAAACAACATAAAGTTCTTCATACTATAATTATTAGATTTAATATGTCACAAATCTTTCACGACAAAGGTAGATGATATCAGTAGCGCAAACAAGTACAATTTTATCTGGAACTAATACTATATTTACAAAATAACAGTATCAGTTCCATACCCTTGCTTTAATGTCTGAATTGATTATATGATTCTATTTTTTCTGTAGTTCATCGCGTACTATCTGCCCCCATTCCTTCATATCCTGATCAGCCCAATTGCCGTCAGAAGAAGCCGAGGGAAGAAGCATTGAGCAAGTCTCATTCTTATCCGAAACAGACCACGCTACCCAACTTATGGAACGTTGCTGCATCCAGTCCAGCCAGTTTTGCCACTCTTCTTTATTTACCGCACCATCGCCACTGGCCTCCATACCGGCACATTCGGATATAAATACCGGAAGCCCTTTGCCCAAAGCATAGTCTGTACGGTCACGCAACCATTGTCCGTGAGTATTAGCATAAAAGTGAACAGTATACATTATATTATTATAACCGGTAATAGGATCATCTGCTGCCAAGTGAATATCCTGATCCCAATGCGGACAACCTACCAGAATAATAGCCTCTGGTTCTATAGCACGGATGGTTTTGATAATTTCGACAGAATAAGCCTTCACTTGTTCCCAGCTATCTTCCACCGGTTCATTAAACACTTCATAAATCACATTAGGGACACCCTTATAACGGGTTGCCATTTGTGCAAAGAATTCCTTGGCTTCTTCCTGACGCAGATTATGGCTATGCCAGTCAATGATTGCATAAACATTATTTTCAATAGCCGCATCCACTACTGTCGTAACACAGTTAATGCCAAACTCCGGCTTGTATACATAGCAGGCACTATCCAAGTCCACTCCCATAGAAGCTCGAAGCACCTCCGCACCCCAATCTCCAGAAAGATAAGCTACGGTAGAAGCATTATAGAAACGAGGCCAAAACTGATGCCACCCATAACTGACACCTTTCAGAACAACCGTATCGCCCTGTTCATTCATCAATTGCGTACCAGTCACACACAGACGGGGCAACTGCTTTGCAGCACCTTCCTGATTTGCTTTTTTAGACGCACTTGCCCCACATCCAAACATTGCGATCAGCAGACAAACGGCCAACAAACTTTTCCAGATATTCATCATATTATTTCAATTTTGCATTTTCAGTTTTTATAATCTCAACAGTAGTATCCGTTGCAAAAACAGAATTCAATCCCTGCTCTTCCTGAGCCGGATCTCCGGTGTAATCATCTCCCTTTTCCCAATAGATATGGTCGGAATTCTGTTCAGCAAAACCACCCCATGCCCAAAAGTTACATCCGGCAAAAAGTCCGCCGTTCTCCCGGTCCTGACGAATCAAATCAAATACATATTGATAATATTCATCACGAACTTCTGTCGAAGTACTTTTAGAAAAACGAAAACCGTCACGAGGGAAGCCAAATTCTTCAAGTACCACAGGCTTCTTATATTTCTGCGCAATCACTATGTGATCATTAATATATTTCTTCGTATTCTCCTTAGCTCGCGGAAGAAGTTCTTTCAAACTATCAGCTTTTACCCATCCCCAGTTATAAGGCCAAATATGGATATTCAGATAGTCAATATTCGGATCTGCATGCACTCTTTCATATAATGCAATATCCCCCTCACATCCCGCAGCACCTTCACTTCCCGAAGAAACCATATGATTGGAATCAAGTGACTTAATAAGAGCGGCAACATCTGCCATCCATTGAGCGAAAGGCTCCTTGTTTTCATCGGAAAAAGCGCGAGGCTCATTGCCTATCTGCCAGGACATAAGCGTTGGATCATCCACATATTTTATCTGATTATACCTATTTGTTCTTGTGACGATGTCTTTGACATAATTAGCAAACAACACCTTCGCGCTATCCGATTGCTGAAATTGTTTCACATACTCCATATAGGCAGGCCAACCGTCTATTGCAGGCACTACAGCCTTACCGTGTCCCGACCATTGCAGATATACAGAATAACCACCACTCCACTCCCAAGAGTTATTCAAATAAAGTACGGCAGTCATATCCCGTTTGCGCAACTCATTCATGAAGTAATCCAATCCGGCTAAAATAGTATCATTATACACACCGGGAGCTACTTGCAGAGAAGGTTGTACACGGGTTTTCACACCATTTTCACCGTCCGCACCTACCAATACACGCAAATTATTAATACCGATACTTTTCAGAAAATCCAATTCTTTATGCAGGCGTTCACGATTGCCTCCTTCACCTTCAGAACCAAGAATGGCACCGTACCAGAAATTGGTACCTACATAATAATAGGGTTTTCCATTACGGATGAACTGTCCGTTCGCATTCACATGAACGAATGAGTTTTCAACAGGTTTAGGAGTACATGCACCCAAAAAGGATAAAAGAAGAGTCAATAAGAATAAGTGTCTCATATTATCAGGTTTTAGTAACAATTTTATCATTTCCCTATTCCCATCTGTTTCCACAGCCATGCCAGCCATTCGTCCCATTGTTCCTGATACCAATAATGACCAGTTTCAAGATATGGATGGAGTTCTTTGGGAGAAGTCACCGCATTATAAGCGGCATACATGGAAGTCGGCGGACAAACATCATCATTATATCCCCAACTGAACCAGCCGGATACTGTAAGACAACGGGCAAAGTTCGCCGTATCATAATAACGCACCACTTCCAGTTCTTTAGCATCGGGAGCACCATAATAATAGAAATAATGCGGCCAGCCACAAGCACGTTTCTTCATAAAGGCTTCATGATCGCACAGTGCCGGATGAACGGCAGCAAAGAAAGTGACGCGCGGATCAAGGGCCGCCGTCATCACAGAAAGTGCCCCACCCTGGCTGGAGCCTGTCACACCAAGTGCCTGCCCGTTATATTGCGGCAAATCACAGATGAAATCTACTGCACGCAAAGCACCGATAATCACCCGGTGATAATAGAAATTCCTCAAATCATTCCGGCAGAAAGTCCAATAACCATTCAATGCACCATTCATCAAGTTATCATAAAAAGATTGCTCCATAGTAACGGGAATACCGTGGATGCCAACTTCCAATGTGATTACACCTTGTTCCGCTGTATAAACATCGCCGGCATACGGACGAATGCCAGCACCGGGCACACGCAACAGAGCCGGATACTTACCTTCTTTTTTCGGTACACAAAGGACACCATAGAAACGGGAACCCCAACGATCTGTCTGAAAGCTTACATGATAAACATTGACTGTTGCAGTGCATCGTTCGGGAAGCAGAGTCATCAAGGGTTGAAGCGATGTCCGGCGGGCGCCTTCCAGCTCTTTCACCCAAAATTCACGAAAATCCACGGGAAACTCCGTAATAGGCTGCAATTGTTCGGGAGCATAAGCAGCGGTCGCCAATCCTTCGTATTTACGGTCACCTACATGTGCCGTCACTTTGCAACGCAGGAATCCGGGTGTCTTCATCGTCCCTTGCAACTTTAATTCACCATTCTTCAGTAATACGCCTTTCTTGACTTCGGTAGGATACATCTCCGGCCCCAGCTCATAATCCACCGTCACGTTCTGCAAAAGATTCTGAGCCTTCAGCACCCTCACGGTAAATGTACATTTGTCATTCAAACGATAATTCCAATCGGTATGATCAGGAGAAACCATTACACGGATTTCATTACCGCGTATCTGCGCTGTTGCAGCAAGCATACACAACAGACATCCAAAAAGAAGTGATATTTTTCTCATGGTAGAAAACTAAGATTTGTTCGTTGTTGCAAATGTACGTGGTTTCGAAGAAGAATAATGATACAATATTATCATATCACAATCTTCTTCTTTCTATAGTTTTCCCTGAATTCCTTTGGTGAACAATCTTTTTTACGTTTAAACATCCGGTTGAAGTTGGACAGATTATTAAAGCCGCAATCATAGCAGATTTCGGCAATGGTATGCGCCGAGTCCACCAGCAAGCGTGTAGCAAACCCTAGACGAATATCTATAATATAGTCGGAAAGCGTCTTCCCTGTACGCAAACGGAAGAAACGGCTGAACGAAACCGGTGTCATACCCACCATATCCGCCAGAGTATTCAAACGAATATCTTCCTGATAATGATCGGCAATATATTTCTGTACCTTCTGCACCCGGCGGCTGTCAGAGAATGTCTCGATCTTAGCAAAGGAAGAACTGGACAGCACCTTTGCATCATCATACAAAGACAACTCATAAAGGATGCGCAGAAAATGCATCACCGCATAGAATCCCTGTTCTTCGGAAGCCAGTTTATCCAGCCAGTTATACACCTTCATGATGGCTTGCATGGGGAAACTAATGCCGCATTGCGCCTTTTCCAACATACGCCGGATGCTGTCGAACTGGTTTTTATTCATGAAGTTCTTGAAAAACAGGTCGGATGAGAACTGAATCGTGATTTCCCGTATCTCCTTCGAAGTACATTCGTGTTGCTCCCACACATGTTCCAGCTCTTTGCCGGTAATCAGTACCAGATCATAGTCACTGATCACCTCGGCAGAGTCTCCCACTACCCGGCGGACACCGGCTGCGTGTTCCGTAAAGTTTAGTTCGAATTCGGCATGACAGTGGATAGGATAAGTAAACTCCGTCTTGCGACGGTCGGCGATATAAAAACAATCGCGGTCGGACAAGGGAGTAATCTCCCTCATAATGTAGTTTGAGTTTTCCATATTGATTGGTTAAAATAGTATCATGTCACAAAAATAACCATTCTTTTTAATCCCGAATGGTAGAATTTGTTTTATTATGGGGTAAGATTTGTTATAAAAGAAAGAAAGGTTATACCTAACCATCGGAAAGGTATAACCTTAAAAGAAAAAAGCAATAACTGTATTTTATTTCTCCTATTTTATTTCACAAAGAAAGAATCTTTCAGCAGATCTTTATCATCAGAAGATGCACCCACCATCACAATGAACTCACCCGGTTCTACAATCTTCTTCATCTTTTTATCATAGAAAGCCAGTTTATCGGGAGTAATCTTAAAGTTCACGACCTGACTTTCGCCGGCTTTCAACGATACGCGGGCAAAGTCTTTCAGTTCCTTCACCGGACGGGTGACGCTACTGAATTTATCGCGGATATACAGTTGCACGATTTCCACTCCATCACGGTCGCCCGTATTCGTAACTTTTACACTCACATCCACCGTACCGTCCTTAGTGATTTCTTTCTGTGCCAATTTTAGGTCATCATATTTATAAGTAGTATAAGAAAGGCCGTGACCGAACGGATAGAGCGGAGTGCTTGGCTTACCTGCCGCATAAGGATGGAAGTATTGTGACGGCTTATGGTTGTATATCATCTGCAACTGACCTACACTATGAGGAATCGTAATAGCCAATTTGGCGGACGGATTCACCTGACCATACAGAATTTCGGCTACTGCCTGACCACCGTACATCCCCGGTGCCCATGCTTCTACGATAGCGGGAAGATTTTCGGCCGCCCACTGCACACCGAGAGGACGTCCATTCACCAAAATAAGAATAGTCGGTTTACCGGATGCAGCCACTTTCTCTATCAACTCGTTCTGCAAACCTACGAGGTCGATATCCGAACGGTCGGTATCTTCACCGTCCGTACGGTCGTTCCAACGGAAGCGCATCATATATTCGCCTGCCACTACAATATTGAGATCAGCACTCTTGGCACGCGCGGCAGCTTCAGCCACTTTCTTCGGATCCATGTTGCGCGGGTCCCAACCCTGGTCTACAAAATCAAACTGAGTATCGGGAGCAATCATTTTCAGACCTTCCAGGATGGTAGTTACGTTTTCATCTTTCTCAGGAGCACTCCAGTCACCCAGGATATTCTGGTCGTCGGCATTGATACCGGTCACCATGATCTTCTTATATCTGGAAGCGTCCAGAGGGAGCACACCGTCATTCTTCAACAATACAATGCCATTGCGGGCAGACTCAAGAGCCGTTGCACGATGCTCATCGCAAAGGCGCACTTTCATGGTTTCGGCCTCATCGGCATAAGGTTGTTCGAAAAGGCCGAGACGGAATTTGATATCCAGTATGCGGCGTACAGACTCGTCAATACGAGATTCTGGGATACGCCCCTCCCTCACTAATTCCACTACCATTTCGTTCCAGTGGATACCATGCATGTGCATGTCCATACCTCCCATAATAGACTGATAAAAAGCTTCCTTCAGATTTTCGGCAGTAGCATGCAGGTCATGGATATGTTCAATGTCCATCCAGTCGCTGACTACGAATCCGGGAAAGTTCCATTCGCCACGCAGAATGTCTTGCATCAACCACTCATTGCTATGACAAGGAATACCGTTCAGCTCATTGTGGGCAGTCATCAGAGACATGGCTCCCGCCTTCACTCCTGCCTCAAAGGGAGGGAAGAAAACTTCACGAAGTGTACGTTCTGACAAATCAGTGGGAGAACCGTTCGTTCCGTTGATGGGTTCACTGCCACCGACGAAATGCTTGATACAAGCCAATACATCTTCGTTGCCATTCAAATCGCCTTGATAACCTTTCACTGACTGTACGCCCAGTAAAGTGACCAGATAAGGATCTTCACCATACGTTTCGCCAACACGTCCCCAACGGGCGTCGCGGGCAACTTCCACATTCGGATTAAACGTCCAGTGCATGTTCATGGCACGCATTTCCTTCGCTGTCTGCCGGGCTATCTTATAGGCCATCAGCGTATCAAAGGAACAGGCAAGATTGATGTTGGTGGGATATACCGTATTATCCGGCGCATTGGCATTGCCATGGATGGCATCGATACCGAATATAATAGGTATCTGCAAGCGACTCTTCATAGCGAGAGATTGCAGATAGTTGGCTTCTTCAATGGTCAGCACATGCAGAAAAGAACCGACCAGGCCTTCTTCCGTCCACTTCTCTATATCTTTCTCCGTAAAGCCGGGATAGAAAGCATTTGCCGTATTATTCTTCAATTCTTCTTCGGTCATCACGGCACTGTTTGCCTTGATATGTTCCACACCGACGAACTGGTTCATCTGACCTACTTTCTCCTCCAGAGTCATTCTTTTCAAGAGATCTTCTACCCTGTCCTTTACGGGTGCGGTAGAGTCTTTATACACTTCCTTCTGGCTTCCGCCGCAGGAACACAAACAAGCTCCGATTGCCATAGTTGCGATTATTTTCTTCATTATTATTAGATTATAAATTAGCTCGTAGCTATATACCGTTACCCCCGCAAAGATAGCGCTCTCCGGAAACTTCCGGTAACATTTTCTTATCCAATTATAGTATAATTTGTTTCCAGTCGGGGCATCTGTTGTAATCCGCTCACTTTTAGACAAAGAAAAACGGTCTTTTCCGGAGAAATTGCCTATTTTTGTTTCCCGATAAAAGTACATTTCTCACTTAAACTGAATGATATGATAAACCCCATTTACTCTCCCGATTCCAAGCGGTATGACAACGGCATGAAATATCGTCGTTGCGGACGAAGCGGCATATTGCTGCCCGAAGTTTCTTTAGGTTTGTGGCACAACTTCGGAGATGTAAACACCTTCTCCAATTCGCAGGCAATGGCACATTACGCCTTCGACCAGGGTATCACGCATTTCGATCTCGCCAATAACTATGGCCCGTCCTACGGTTCGGCGGAAGAAACTTTCGGCATGATTATGAAGAAGTCATTCATGCCCTACCGGGACGAACTGTTTATCTCAACCAAAGCCGGACATGATATGTGGCCCGGTCCTTACGGTGAATGGGGTTCCAGGAAATATCTGATGAACAGTCTTAATCAGAGCCTGAAACGGATGAATCTGGATTATGTAGACATCTTCTATTCGCACCGTTACGATCCGGAAACTCCACTCGAAGAAACATTGCAGGCGCTTGTGGACATCGTGCGCCAAGGCAAGGCCCTGTATGTGGGTATTTCCAAATACCCGAAAGAAGCAGCCGAATTCGCATACCGCTATCTGGCAGAGAGGGATGTGCACTGCCTGCTCTATCAGGGAAGATACAATATGTTCAACCGGGAACCGGAAGAAGAAGGTATTCTGCAACAGGCACGCGAAAACGGTACCGGTTTCATTGCCTTTTCACCGCTGGCACAAGGCCTGCTGACCAACCGTTATCTGAATGGTATCCCCGAAGATTCGCGGATTGCCAAAGGTGGATTCCTGAAGAAAGAAGCGCTGACAAAAGAAGTGCTCAATAGAATAAAGGCACTGAATGAAGTGGCTGCCCAACGCGGACAGACTCTTGCCGAAATGGCGTTGGCATGGGTGCTGAAAGATGAAATGGTCACTTCGGTCATTATAGGTGCAAGTTCCGTAGCCCAACTGGCAGATAATCTGAAAGCCATAGAAAATACAAAGTTCACAGCGGAAGAGTTGGAAACGATCCAACGGATACTGGACTAAAAAGGTATAGTAATGAGTTTTCACCACAGAGTAACACAGAGTTTCACGGAGTTCTATTCATTTGATTTCAAATTGATTAAACTCTGTGTTACTCTGTGGTGAATTAATTCATAACCGAAAAAAAAAGAATAAAAGGTTACCGAAGGATATTCTGTTACTCTATTGATAATCAGCAAATAGTATTTACCAATAGTTTACTGAAATATGTAAAAGCATTTACCACTGTATGTAACGACACTTCCCCCTTATTGTAACGACATTTACCTCGATATGTAACGAGCTTTACCTCGGTGTGTAAATAGAGTCACCGTGTAGAGTCAACACAGTTATCATTTGGGGTAAACTGAATTTTCATGAAAGGAAACATCTGTGGACTTATAGCCTGTAAAATACCGTCTATGCACCTATTCCCCCAATTCAGAGCGCCCCGTTTTTCTGCAAAAGATTAAAATTTAACATACCCCCTTCTGAACCTTTTATTTTTTATCTTGTTCATGTACCAAAAGCCTGAGGTACCAGGGCAGGATTTTTATATTTAACCTAAACATTATAAAAGTATGAAGAAATTAATTCCCCTATTATTGGTGGTCTTGACTTTCGCAGCCTGCGAAAAAGACCCTGACACGGATAAGCTGGACAACAAGTATCTGGTTTATACCAACTATGACACGAAAGCTGATTTCAAAGCTTTCCAAACGTACTACATGCCGGACAGCATCCTTATCATCGGTGATAAGAAAGAAGCTGAATACTGGAAAGACGAGAGCGCTCAGGAAATTCTGCAAGCCTACGCTACCAATATGAACAATCGCGGTTTTGTCCGTGTAGACGATCGTGAAGAAGCCAACCTCGGTTTGCAGGTCAGCTACATCAAGAGCACTTACTACTTTAATGACTACGGACGTCCCGAATGGTGGTGGAATTACCCGGGCTACTGGGATGCACCTTACTGGGGCAACTGGGGCGGATGGTACTACCCGTATGCTGTGACTTATACATATAGCACCGGTTCATTCATCACCGAGCTTCTCAACCTGGAAGCCACTCAAGGCGAAAAGGAAAAATTGCCCATACTCTGGACAAGCTACATGAGCGGATTGCTTAGCGGTTCTACAGCTGTAAACACTAAATTGGCCATTGAAGGTGTGAACCAAGCCTACACTCAATCTTCTTACCTTACTAATAAGTAATTGTTAGTAGTAAATAGTTAAGTAGAGAGGTACAGCCTGAAGTATCTCATAACTAAAAACAATAACAAGTATGAAAACAATAAAATATCTTTCTATAAGAGTACTGGCAATCACTGCCCTGGCTCTCGTCTTCGCCATGCCGGCAAAGGCACAATTAACCGATAACGGTTATGCCAACATCGATTGGCAATTCAACTTCCCCCTGAGCAACCACTTCGCTGATAAAGCCAGCGGATGGGGTATGAGTTTTGAAGGTGGTTACTATGTGACTCCGAACATTGCTCTTGGTGCCTTCCTGGCCTACCACAGCAACCACGAATACTTCGGTCGTCAGACACTTCCCGTAGGTGAAGGCGGTAGCATCAATACTGACCAACAGCACACTTTGTTCCAGTTGCCTTTCGGCCTTGCCGGACGTTATACTTTCGACCGCGGTAGCGCTTTCCAACCTTACGTTGGATTAAAAGTAGGTCCTCAATATGCCGAAATCAAATCTACTTTCAATGTGTACGAAGCTAACAAGAGCACCTGGGGCTTCTACGTATCACCGGAAATTGGTATCAACATCTACCCATGGGCCTATGGTCCGGGTCTGCACGTTGCCGCTTACTATAGCTACGGCACGAACAAGGGTGACTTGTTCACATACAGTGTAGATGGCTTGAGCAACTTCGGTCTACGCCTGGGTATTGCATTCTAACATAATTTGCATTGCAACACAATAAGTTTGACTGGTATTAATTGATTGTTTCAAGACGTGAAAAAGGGAATAACCGGCCGCGTGAGCGGGGGGCTATTCCCTTTTGTAGTTACGAACTACAAGATACAAGCTACAAGTTGCTGCGCTATGTTTACGAACAATTATGCCGCATGGCACTTGTAGCTCGTAGCTCGTAGCTTGTAACTCGTAATTATTTCACCGCCTGATACATCACTTCCTGTATTCGTGTACGAATATCCATCTTCATCAGTTTCGTATTCCATACATTGGGATAAATGCGATTACACAAGAAGACATAAACAAGGCCGTTCGTCGGGTCTACCCAGGCACAAGTACCCGTAAAGCCGGTATGACCATAGACGGTAGAAGGGGTAGCGGCAGCGCATGGGCTCTTTGCCGGATTCTGACGGTCGGGCTTATCAAATCCCAGACCACGGCGGCTGATGCGTGAAACCGTAGTAGTAAATACACGGCAAGTCTCCGGACTCAGATAACGCTTGCCATCCAGTTCACCACCATTCAGCAACATCTGATAAATTCGCGCTACTTCCGTTGCATTAGAGAATAATCCGGCATTACCCGATACACCACCCTGGAAAGCTGCCGACTCATCATGTACAAAGCCCTGAAGAACAGTCTTCCGCAAGAAAGGATCAAAGGAAGAAGGTATAATTTCGGCTTTCGACAGAGGAGCATGGCTACCGGAAACAATGCCGGCATAAGCCGTTCCCGCAGTAGCTGCACCTCGCAGCGGCAAGTATCCGGTACGTTTCAGTCCCATCGGAGCATAGAACTCCTGCTCCAGAAAAGCATCCATCGACATTCCCGCACGCGCTTCCACCAACTGCTGCAACAGGATGAAGCCGACACAACTATACCGATAGCGCCGGTCGCGCAACGGAGTTTCTATAATCTTCTGCCGGTATGCCTCCTTGAAGGAGCGATTCAGCCACAAGCTATCAGAAACCTGCAATGTATACTCTGCCGTGCGTACTTTGGATGTCAGCCCCTTCTGGAACTTGAACTTCGGGTTTGCCCAAGTACGTACACCGATCTGTGCAGAATGTGCGGCATCGGGTTTTGCCTTGAAAAGAGTTCCTTCATAACTTTCCTTATCGATAGCTTCCAGATAGAACAACAACGTGGAAGGCAATCCGGACTCATGCAACAGTAATTGCCGGACAGTAATATCCTTTTTATCCGTATCCTGAAGCCAAGGCAGATAGTCCGACACACGGTCAGTAAGATTCAGACGTCCTTTATCATACAGCTTCATGACGGCAAGCAACGTTGCCGTAGTCTTTGTCAGCGAAGCAAGATCGTAAACATCCGTCGGGGATACCGGCAAAGTAGCACCCGGAATAACGGATGCAGAAAGCCTATTGGCAGAAGCGCCCGGCCAGGTATGCGTTCCGAATGCCTTATTATACATTTCCTTTCCATCTTTCAATATCACGATCTGGCAACCGGGATAGGCACCTTCCTTAATTCCTTCTTTCGCAATCTCATCGATACGGGTCAGCAGACGAGAATTCACTCCATACTCATCGGGCACAAAGTGGAGTGGTGTCTTCGGAGTAATAACCTGCCCCGTACCTGTGGCAAACAAATTGCTGATGCTTGCCGAAAGACGTCCGTCGGCTGTTGCATCTCCATAAAGTATTTTGGCTGTCCGGCACTGCACATCATCTATCGAAGAATGTGCCAATACTACGGCGTCCGCAGCAGACACTGCCCGGCGTATCTGCAACATCTGCTTACCGGGAATAAAAAGCAGATAAACCGCCGGCACATCGTGAGTAAACTCGGCAAAGAATGGTTGGTAGGGTGCCAGACGATGTTCCGTGACGCAGACAAGAATACGTTTATATTGCGACAATGAATCACGCAACAGCTTGCGTGCAGCAGACTGCAAGTCTTTCTTCAGCTGAAAGACGGTGGGACTTCCTTTCGTCCCGGCGGAATTTATATATCCGGAGAGTTCTTTCAGAAACGGCTGTACCTCTTTCGCATCCCCCACATTGAGCACTGCCACTTCACGGGTATCCGCATCCAGCGGAAGCACATTGTTCTTATTTCTCAGCACAGTGATCGCCTCCTGGTTCAGACGCCGTATCAGATCACGCGTATGTGCCGTATTGATACGGTTTCCCAAACCGGAAAGACGGACAAAAGGTTTCTTCGACAATCCGAGAGCATATTTATAGGTAAGCACTTTCCGACACTTCGTTTCGATCTCCGCTTCTGTCAACTCACCGCTCTTCACGGCATCCAGTATAGCTTCCACCTCTTCCTTTATCCGCCGGGGAACGAGCAACAGGTCGTGCCCCGCCTGCAATGCCTGCAAGCAAATACTCGTGTTATTGGCAGATACTCCCTTCATGGCAAGTGCATCCGTAAACACCAACCCTTTGAACTGCATCTCCTGTGTCAGCAAATCATGCACCACTTTACGCGAAAGCGAGGAAGGTACTCCTCGTTTCGGCTCAAGCACCGGCACTTCCAAATGTCCCACCATCATACCGGACAGTCCGGCCTGAATCGCCTTTCTGAACGGATAAAGCTCCACACTGTCCAGACGTGCACGCGAAAACGACAACTTCGGCAATGAATGATGCGAATCCACATCCGTATCTCCATGACCGGGAAAATGCTTGCTTACGGAAAGTACACCGCCATCTTCCAGTCCACGTGCATAAGCTATCACTTTATCCGCCACATTTACCGGACTTTCTCCAAAAGAGCGGGTATTGATAACGGGATTCTTCGGATTGATATTCACATCCGCCACAGGAGCAAAGTTGACTTGCACGCCAAGCTCACGGCACTGCCGGGCCATCTCGCGCCCGTACTCATAGAGCAGGCTGTCGTTTTGTATACAGCCCAGAACCATATTTCGCGGAAACACCGGTGTACCCCGCAAACGCATGGAAAGTCCCCACTCACCATCGAAGGTAATCATCAACGGAATATCCGCTATTTTCTGCGCTTCATTAGTCAGTGCCACCTGGTTTTCCATTAAACCACCGGAAAAAAGCAGGCCACCCACTTTGTAGTCGTCCACTACTTTGCGCAACAGGTCGCGGTTTGCTTTATCCTGTTGGGGGGCAATGGTATAAATGAATAGCTGTCCGATACGTTCTTTCAGACTCATCTTGTTGAGCACTGAGTCCACCCACTGCCGGCAGCGGGCATCATTGGTAAAGGGACGCATCAGGATAGGTTCAACAGGCGTAACAGGGGATTGCGGTGCCGGTAAGCGATGTGTCTGAGCATCAAAACGGGCACAACAACTGAATAGTATCAAGAGGAATAGGAATAGTTTCTTCATTATTATCTATACATTAAGGCTACCAAAGTTATAGTATTTCAAACACAAAGACACGGAAAACACAGAGTTTTTTCGACTAATTAGTAAAAAACACTGTATTTCCCGTGTCTCCCGTATTTCTATGTTCCAGCTATTTCAGACTTTTATAAATCGCCTCCTGTATATCCGTGCGAATATTCATTTCACCCAATTTCGTATTCCACACATTGGGACACAGGCGGTTACTGAGGAAGACGTACACCGTCCCGTGTTCTGGATCCACCCAGGCACAAGTCCCCGTGAAACCGGTATGCCCATAAACGGCAGCGGTAGCAGAGGCAGCACAAGGACTATTCTTCAAATCCTTCAGATTAGGTTTGTCGAAGCCCAATCCCCGACGGCTGATAGCGGAAGTTTCCGTAGTGAACAGGCGGCAGGTCGCTTCGCTCAGATAGCGTTTACCGTTCCATTCGCCACCGTTCAATATCATCTGATAGATTTTAGCCACTTCGGAGGCGGTGGAGAAGAGACCGGCATTACCGGATATGCCACCCATGCAGGCAGCAGCCTCATCATGCACATAGCCACACAAGTCCTGACGACGCAGGAAGTCGTTTGCAGCCGTAGGCATTATCTCTTCTTTGGAGTATTTCTGCAAAGGCAGGTACATGGTACGCTGCAAGCCCATAGGCGCATAGAACTCCTTAGCCAGATAGAGGTCCATCGGCAACTTGACAATTGACTCTACCACCTGTTGCAACAGTATAAAGCCGAGATCACTGTACACATACCGCTTACTGTCCATTTCGCAACGGGCAATCTTTTGCAGGATGGTATTCTTAAAGCTCTTATTCAACCACATCTTATCAGCTACATGCAAGTTGTAAACCGATGATTCTTTCTCCGACACCAGTCCTTTCTTGAACTTGAAATCCGAACAATAATAGCTATGTTCGCTTACCCGCGTGCGATGCCATTCATCCACCCAACTTTGAGCATACGGTCCATGCACGGAGTTCGGGTCGATAACCTCCAGATAGAAACGAATATAAGGCGGCAGGCCAGACTCGTGAAGAAGCAAGTCCTTAATCGTAATATTCTTCTTATTCGTACTTCTCAGGAAAGGCAAGTATTGGGAAACCTTATCCGTCAGTTTTAATTTACCACCATCATAAAGTTTCATCACAGCAAGCAGCGTTGCAGTAGTCTTTGTCAGAGAAGCCAGGTCGAACAGATCCGTAGGACGTACAGCAGTGGTATCCTTATCGGAATGTATACCGAAACATTTATCATACACTGTCTGACCGTCTTTCAGCACCAGCACCTGGCAACCGGGATAAGCTCCGGCAGCCAATCCTGCCTGCACGATAGCATCAATGCGATGTAACTCATTGGACTTCATCCCCAAATCCTCGGGAATAATACTTCCCGGCTTCATCCCCGGAGTGATCACACTTCCCTCACCGGCCTGATAAAGACTTCCGATACTCATGGAAAGTTTGCCTTGGGCAGGCACTTTGGCAAAGATGACACCTGCCACATATTGTTGGATATCCGCTTCAGAAGAATGTCCCAGCACTACGGCACTGGCTTGGTTCAAAGCAGGCTCTAACGGTTGCATTCCACGATAAGACGTAAAAAAAGCATATACCAGCGGCACGGACAAGTCCAATCCCGCCAGAAAATCGGCATAAGCAACCACATCGGCATCTTTTCCCGATACGCTGACCACTATACGCCGATAGTCCGCCAACTTACGCGCCAGTTCACGGCGGCCATCTTCCGACATTTCTCTTGTCAAACGAAAACACTCCATAGGAACAGGAGATAATTTCTTCATCTCATCCACAAAAACACTGTCTTTGCCTTCGCCTATACTCAGAAGAGCAATAGGAGCACCACCGACCGGTGTCAAAGGCAATATCCCGAAATGATTGCCAAGCACCGTAATGGAGGCTTGGCGCAACCTGGTTACCAGAGCCTTCGCCTCATCCGTATGGATACGATAGCTCATTCCGCTAACTTGTAACTGCGGGCGTGGCTGGCGCAAGCCTAACAAATATTTATAAGTAAGTATCTTACGGCATTTCGCTTCCACTTCTTTCTCAGAGAGAACGCCCTCTTTCACAGCACTCAGTACTTCCTGCACAGCGTTTGCTGTGTTGTACTGCACCAATACCATATCATTTCCGGCAAGTAAGGCTTTTGTAGTAAGCTGGGGCACAGACGAAACACCTTTCATATCCAGCGCATCCGTAAACACCAAGCCCTGGAAACCCATTTCATCTTTCAGCAATCCCGTTACTACATTTCTGGAAAGTGAAGATGCCGTTTTGGCGTCCGGTTCCAAAGCAGGCACTTGCAAATGACCTACCATCACACCGCCCAATCCGGCACGCACCATTTCGCGGAACGGATACAGCTCGACGCTATCCAAACGTTCACGATTATAGTAGAGCACCGGCAGTCCCTTATGCGAGTCCACGTCCGTATCTCCATGACCGGGAAAGTGTTTGCTTACGGACAGCACACCACCACTTTCCAATCCACGACTGTAAGCCAGCACCTTTTCGGCTACTTTCTTCGGATCTTCACCGAACGAACGAACATGAATCACCGGATTCAAAGGATTAGTATTCACATCCGCATCAGGTGCAAAATTGACATGCACACCCAATTCACGAAATTCCCGTGCCACCTCACGTCCGTATTCATAAATCAACTGATTGTCTTCAATACAGCCCAGAGCCGCATTCTTTGGGAAATAAGGTGTACCTTCCAGACGCATGGAGAGCCCCCACTCACCGTCAAAAGTGATCATAACGGGAACTTTGGAGTTCTTCTGCGCAATATTCGTCAGTATTGCCTGTTCTTCCGGCGTACCTTCGGCAAAGAGCAGACCTCCGATCTTATACTTCTTCACAAGATCACGTATCTGCTTCTTTTTCTGCTTATCTGCCTTGGCCGGGAAGGTAGTGACAATCAACTGCCCCACTTTCTCTTGCAGGTTCAAACCGGAAAATACGGAATCTACCCACTGTTTGCAACGTGCATCTGCCGCTGAAGGCAGAAAAGGGGCTTCTGCCTGGGCATGAAGCAAGGATGTGCCACCCCATAAAAGGATAGCCAACAACAAGAGAATTGTTCTCTTCATTTTTATTATGTATTACTTAGATGATGGTTGGGCTTCTTCTTCTGTAAGTGTCAGTTTCAACATTCCCACATAAATTCCACTTTTTCCTGTATGCATCACAGGTACATTCTTACCGTCTTTATTCAAATAAATAGCCGGCTCTTTCATGAAAGTATGGGTATGTCCGCCCAATATGGCATCAATATTATTTGTTTTCTGTGCCAGTTCTTCGTCACAAGGAGCACCTTTAAGCTGATAACCCAGATGCGACAAGCAAATAACGACATCACAACCTTCCTGATTCTTCAGCAGATCCGTCGTCTTCTGTGCCACTTCTATCGGATCATTATAAACCACACCTTCACATTTATCGGCCTGCACCAATCCTTCCATCTTCGGAGCAAGACCAAAGACACCGATCTTCAATCCATTGCGGCTGAAAGTAGTATAAGGTTTCACCAGTCCTTCCAACACCGTACCTGTTACGTCATAGTTGGCACATACCACTGGGAAGTTTGCCATACGGAACAGACGTGCCATATTTTCCAGACCGAAATCAAACTCATGATTACCAATCGTCATGGCATCGTACCCCATAAGGTTCATCATCTTGACTTCTACTTCTCCCTGGAACAGATTATAGTAAGGAGTTCCCTGAGAGATATCTCCACAGTCGAACAGCAACAGATCAGGGTTCACCTTGCGTGCCTCTTTAATAAAGGTGGCCCGGCGCACGGTTCCGCCCATACCGGCATAGCGGTCGGCAGCATTTACAGCAATGGGCTCAATGCGGCTATGTGTATCACTTGTTTGCAGAATCACCAATTGCTTGGTTTTCTGTGCAGAGTCAGGAGCCAGCAGACAAAGGGGGGCCTTGGAGATTTCCCGGATAGATTGTTGTGCTGATGCCGGAAGAAGGCAGCAGACTGCCAACGTTAAAAGAATATATCGTTTCATGATTTCTGATTTATGAATTATGATTTATTTTCTCGGTGAGCAGGATTACTCATCTTTCACAGTTACTCTACCTTCCAGACGCGAAGTGATCTTCTTTCCGGCAGCAGTTTGACGTTCCACATAGTCCATGAACAGGCCGCGCAAAGTGGCTCCGTCCGGACATTCCCGTTTCTCTGCCTGAGGCAAAGCAGTCATTCCGTCGTTTCCGTCAGCCAGATAGTCGATTGTAGCAATCGTATAGAGTTGATCGTCTTCTATCGGACGCCCGCCAACCGTACCTTGCAGCAATTTCCCGTCTTTCGTAATCAGGAGCTGTACTCCACTGATACCTTCACCATGACGCACAGCGATATTATTAAACAGTTCTTTCAGATAGACTCCCTTCATTGTTAATACACAAAGGGAATTTTCGAAAGGTAATATCTCATAGATATTTTCGGTAGTGATAGGGCCTTCTGTCAGTACATTACGCAAACCACCCATATTTATCAGCCCCATATCGGCAGGCTTGCCCAGCACTTGTGCGGCAGCATTGCGCAATACATCCGCTACCAGATTGGAAAGCAAACTCTCCGGAGCTCCTTTATCCATACTCATTTCCGCAGTACCCACCACACGATACATGATACTGTCAACTTTTGCCTTATAAGGAGCAAGCAGTGCCACCGCTTCAGCATCCGGGTTCACATCCCAAGTAGAGTCAATCGCCACCATGGTTCCCTCTGACTTCGTCACCTTATATGCAGAAGTACAAGAACTTAGCAGGAATATAACTGCCAGAAATACACCGGGAATAAATTTCAAAGTTATTCTTTTCATTTTGTTCGGGTTTTTAAATTGCTACAAATATAACGAATAGTCTTTCTTATCCTGTCCTGACGGAAAGAAAAAAGATGAACTTTTTCGTTTTCAGACACATTTTTTAAGTTTCGGGATATTTCGACATTAAACGGCTTACACAACTTCTGACTGTACCCGAGATGCACTTGCTCCGTACCAAGTCCGGGATTTCTTCGGTCAGAGGTGCTTCTGAGCGAAGAAGGTACGGAGCAAGTACGGTTGAGACACAGTTATGGCGGGGCATGAACAACACAATGATTCATTCACTATGCTAAACCGAGGGTACTTCCCACTACGACTGAAGATATCTCCCACTACGACTGAAGGTACCTCCCACTAGGACTGAACTCGTGTTTCACTACGACTGATCATGATGGAACACCAAGTTTCTTGTCACACAGGTGGTTACGGGACATATGAACTTTGGTTTGCTCTTCTCTTTTCGGTTATGAATTAATTCACCACAGATTACACAGATTGACACAGATTCTATTTTACTGATTATTAGATTAATAAATCTGTGTGAATCTGTGTAATCTGTGGTGAGTCTTATTCATTACTATACCGTTATGAATCAGCTACCGACTACAAGCTACAAGTGCCTTTCGGAACATAGCGCAGCTACTTGTAGCTTGTAGCCGATAGCTCGTAACTTTTCCGATATGATCCCAATTCAACTCCTGATGATTCGCATAAATAATAAACCACCTAAACTCACGTTATTTAAATTATACGTAAGTTTCGCATATAGCCTTTCAGGCTGACATATATGCAAAACTTTAAAAATATACCTATATTTGAATTCCGAAAGTAATATAAAAGACAGGCAGATACATGGAAATAAGTGTGGCAACCGATCAGGAATGGCATATAATCCGCTACTCAGCAGGAGATAAAGAGCGCTGGGACCGCTTCGTGCGCCGCTCCAAAAACGGTACGTTCCTCATGCAGCGTGACTATATGGATTATCATGCCGACCGTTTCCAGGATTGTTCCCTAATGATCTTCTGTAACCGGAAGTTAACAGCCCTGCTTCCCGGTAATCTTTCCGGCAGTTGTTTCTATTCCCATCAAGGACTGACGTATGGCGGAATGCTCCTTTCTCCTTCCATCACCCTGCAACAAGTAGAAAGCGTATTTCATGCCGCACTCGATTATCTGCAGAAGAAATGCAGTGTGCAGTCGATAGTCTATCGTGCTATTCCACATATCTATCACCGCTATCCTGCAGAAGAAGACCTTTATGTCCTCACCCGGCTGGGTGCAGCCCTTGTGGCACGGAGCATCTCATCCGTCATTCCACTGGACGACCGTCTGCCTTTCCGTACTCTCCGCCGTCGCCAACTGAAGAAAGCCCTGGCATCCTCACTGACGATTGCAGAAGATGAAGACTTTGCTTCTTTCTGGCCGATACTGGAAGAAAACCTGCACGAACGATACGGTGTCTCTCCCGTACATTCACTAGAGGAGATTACCCGTCTGCACAGCAATTTCCCCCGCCAGATTTCCCTTTTCCGTGTATGCGATGGAGCCGAAACATTGGGTGGATGCATTGTGTATGAGACTGACGAAGTAGCCCACGTGCAATACATCGCAGCTTCCCCACGCGGAAAGAAATGCGGTGCGCTCGACCTGCTTTTCCACCAATTAATATACGACCGTTATGCGCAGAAGCGATACTTCGACTTTGGCATATCTACCGAACACGGCGGACAAATGTTGAATGAGGGATTACTCTTCCAAAAAGAAGGTTTCGGCGCAAGAGCAATTATGTATGACGTTTACGAATTACGCTTATGATAAAGTATTTAGACCTGCAAAAGATCAATGCCTCCTTCGAACCCGAACTGTCGGATGCTCTGTTGCGTGTTTCCCATTCCGGATGGTATCTGCACGGGGAAGCTACAGCCCGTTTTGAAGAGGAGTTCGCTGCTTATTGCGGTACTTCTTATTGTGTTGGCACCGGAAATGGTTTGGATGCTCTTACTTTGATATTTCTGGCTTACCGGGAACTGGGAGAGATGAATGCAGGAGATGAAGTTATTGTTCCTGCCAATACATACATTGCCACCCTGCTTTCCATTCTTCGTGCCGGCCTGAAGCCAATGCTTTGTGAACCTTCTTTCGAAACATGCAATATAGATGCTGCCTATGCCGAGACACTGATTACCCCCCGCACGCGTGCCATATTGCCCGTCCACCTGTATGGGCGTTTAGCTGGCATGAAAGAGATATGCAAGTTAGCCAACCGCTACGGACTGAAAGTCATAGAAGACGCTGCACAAGCACATGGAGCTGCCTGGAACAAAGGTTTACCGGGGAAAGGGAATCATCCTCTGCGTGCCGGAAATCTGGGAGATGCCGCTGCTTTCAGTTTTTATCCAGCCAAGAATTTAGGGGCATTAGGGGATGGCGGCGCTATAACCACTCACGATGCAAGGCTTGCCGCTACAGTGCGTTCCATAGCCAATTATGGCTCCACGGAGAAATATGTCCATCGGTATCAAGGTATAAACAGCCGTCTGGACGAGTTGCAGGCGGCAGTCCTTTCCGTGAAACTCTCTCGTTTGGATCAGGATAATATCCGTAGAAGGGAAATAGCGCAATTATATAAAGAAGGGATTGACTGGCAGCGTCTGGAATTACAGAGTACTGTCCATACGAATGATATCAATGAAGCCAATGTTTTTCATATCTTCCCCGTCTTTTCTTCCTGCAGAGATGAATGGCAACGTTATCTCAATAGTCACGGCATTTGTACTCAAATTCATTACCCTATCCCTCCCCATCGCCAGGAAGCGTTGAAAAAAGAATATGGAATGCAACAACTCCCCATTACGGAACGCATCCATAATGAGGAGCTAAGCCTCCCTATATCTCCATTACTGACGAATGAAGATATAGAGCGGATTATTAACTGTGCAAATACCTTTGTTTAGAAATTCAACACTTTATAATACGACGATTTCGGCAGTAAGTTTTCGTCAAACAGAAGCGGATAGTTACGCTGACGGTTACCACGGCGGCGATCCAGCCATGAATCACCATCATATACATTCCAGAAAGTAACATTGCTAACCACATTCTTGTATTCGCGCATCACCCGGAACAGCATATCATACTGGGCTACCTGTGCCGCATCCGCTTCAGGAGTCAATTCCAACGTCCTGTTATCCTGGTTCACACTCAACTGTCCTCCCTGCTCTTTCGTATTGATACGAACGTCCAGTTCAGTGATATGGATATTATCAACCACCTGCGAATAAAGCTCGATAGCCTTTCTGAACTCATCCTCCGTAGGAGAAAGGGTATTATAATGTCCCTGCATTCCGATGCCGGAGATGGGTATTCCCTCAGCCTTCATGCTTTTAACCATATTATAAATGCGGTCACGCTTCGCCGGGTTGGTCTCATTGTAATCATTGTAGAAAAGCAATGCTTTTGGATCTGCCTCATGAGCATATTCAAAAGCCTTCTTTATAAACTCGTCCCCCGCAATCTTATAATAAAGAGACTGACGATAAGGAACTTCTGCTTTCGGATCATCCGTCATCGCTTCGTTCACTACGTCCCAAGCATAGACAACATCCTTATATCTATTTACAATCGTATGGATATGTTTTCTCATTCTCTCAAACAGTACCTCCTTGGAAACCAAATTTCCCTTTTCATCATGAAACATCCAGTCCGGAGTTTGGGCATGCCAGACAAAGCAATGACCGCGAAGCCCTATTTTATTGGCACGGGCAAAGTTGGCTATCTTATCAGCGCTCTCCCAGTTCCACTGTCCTTCCACAGGCTCCGTAGGCTCAGGCTTCATATCGTTCTCTGCAGTAATACTGTTAAAGTTGGAAGTAATCAATGCCATCTGTTGAGGTGAATTCAGATTTGCCATATTTATGGCACATCCCACAGTGAAATAATCAGCATACGCATCTTTCAGGTTGTTCACAACAATATCATTCGCAGAAGTAGCGTACAATCCTATCAGACAACCGGTAAAACCACCTGCCACGTTCGTTGAAAGAATATCACCGGGCACGGTATTTCCCAACTGTACGAAGTCAGTTCCATCCGTTGAATAATAAAAGCCATAGCCATCTCCTTCACCCTTTACTCGCAGTTGAATGGGATTCTTCACATCTACTTTCGCACTTGCAACAAGTCCGGATTCACCTCTTGCCGTTCTTTCCAGCACCATGTAGAAATCTTTATCCTTCTTTGTCAAGCCAAAGACATAATTGAATTTTTCACTCTGTACGCAAGTGATGCCTGCCAGATCTTTCTCTGTCTTCGGAACATACTGCAATGTGGTAGTAAACGAGAAGTTATTATGTTGCTGTCTGTAGAAGAGGGTCGAAGTAGGCTTCACCTCTTTTATGTTCACCGGGAAAGGAGTAATCTGCAATCCTCCGTCTTTCAGTACTGAGATGAACTCTTCACGAGGGCCTCTCAAACCAATCCAGCGGTAGTCCAATTGCGGAGATGTGAAGTTTTCAGTGAACGTAAAATTGCCATTGGGGAAGTAACCGTCTTTTCCGGTTTTATTCTCCACTCCTTTAGGTGTTTTCAACTTCGGCTCCATCGGAATCAATCCGTTTTCAAAGACAGGGAATTCTCCCGACCAGTCAACCGGCAGGATAAACGTTTCACGGCCAATGTTCACTCTGCCCTTCTCATTCGGACGGATAGCCAGGAACACACCGTAATATTTGCCGTCAGGACCTTCCACTAAATCGGCATGTCCGGCCCAATCCACCATATTCTTCCGGTTCTGATTCAGGTATCTCTGGCTCAGGATAGGATTATTGGGAGCCGGAATAAAGGGACCTTTCGGGCTGTCGCTCACAAAGATTACTTCACTATGCCAATCTCCGGTACCGCCTTCGGCACACATCAGATAGTAGCGTCCATTCTTCTTATAGATATGCGGAGCTTCAATCCAGATAGGTTTCTTGGACAAATCCACACCACCATTCACAATAACCTGATCCGAACCGGGAATCACCTGATCGTTTTCCACATCATACTCCCAGATTTTAATCACACGGTGTCCGTTATAGAGTTCTTCACCACGCTTCGGTCCGTCATTATGAACCACATACGCCTTGCCGTTATCATCAAAGAAGATAGAGGGGTCGATACCGTCAAAATTCAACTTGATAGGATCACTCCATCCTTTGAAAGGATCTTTCGACTTTACAATGATATTCCCGAATCCCCCCGCAAACTGGGTGGTGATCATATAGAAAGTATCATTATTGGGGTTATACTTGATGGCCGGAGCATACACGCCGGCACTGATACCCGTATCATGTACTTTCAGCTGTGAGGTACGATCCAGTACATGGCCTATCTGCGTCCAGTTCACTAAATCCTTTGAATGGAAGATAGGCACACCGGGGAACATAGCGAACGATGAACACACCAGGAAGTAGTCATCCCCTTTGCGGGTTATGGACGGATCGGGGTAACAACCTTGCAAAATGGGATTATAAAACTCACCGGCCTGCAACGGATTCTCGTTGTACACCTGATCATTCCCCTGATAAACCGCCTGCAAGAATACCGGAGCACCCTTCACCTTTTTACCTTTAGCCCCTTGGCTAAAACCTGCCACTGAAAACATTGTCATACAAAGTGACAACAAAACGATGCGCTTACCCACGGAAAGCGTCGATTTCACCTTTTTCATGTCTAATATCAATTATGATTTATAATTACTCGTTATCTCATTTACTGTCACTTATGCGGAAATAATCAAAGTCCACATACCCTCCGGGAGTCTTGGTAGCATAATTGAATAGTCCGAAACGGTATCCCATAAAATGCGGGAGAGTATAAGCCATCTTGAGCTGGCTTCCTATTTTTGTCCACTTCTTACCATCCAGGCTATAGTAGAAATCCGCTATATCTTTCTTATCTGTAAAGTCACATTCGGCTTTCAGAAATACTGTATTTTGGTTCAGTGGCAGACTTTCCACCTCTTCCGGTTTGTCAGTCTGCGCACTTACCATTACAATCTTCTTTACCCCGTTTTCATATTTCACACCAATCCATCCATATTTTTTCTGAAGAAGTGCAAGCCCTGCAAAATCGCCTTCTCTCATATCAGACACATCCATAGAAGTAGTTCCTGAACATACCGGACCAATCGTCCGCTGTGTCAACGTGTTTCTTGCAGACAGGAAATCAGTATCTATCCGTCCGGTTTTGAGTCGCAGATATCCCTTCCGTTCACTAACTGACCAGAGAGAATTATCCGGATTGTGATTCCACTGCCAAACCAACGGCAAAGCCGCATCTTTCTTCTTGCGTGTAAACTCATCCGAGGCAACAATACCCGGTATCAAACCTTTACTTGCCGGCAGATCCAATGTTTCCGGAACCTTTCCATTTATTCCGAGAACCGGCCATCCATCTTCCCATTTCACCGGAACAAGATAAGGGATACGGCCTACAGAACCATTGTCACGGAAAAGATATGCAAACCATCTGCCATCAGGCGTATCTATCAAGCCACCTTGGGCAACACCTTTATCCTGCAAAGCTACTCTACCTTCCCAAGGACCATTTATATTATCAGCGCGGTGAATAACCACTGTACGCATTCCTCCTTTCGGCCAAGTAATATTGAATAAATAATACTTCCCATTTACTTTAAATAACTGTGAACCCTCGGCAGGTAATCCGACATTATCTCCTGACGGAGCACTGGCATTCTCTATAAAGATACGTTCGGTACCTTCTTTGATCCCGGATAAATCGGGCTTCAGTTCCGCTATATGCAGTTTACCACCTCCCCAGATGATATAAATACGACCGTCATCGTCAAAGAAAACAGAATGATCATGATAAGAAGGATTAAAGGATATTGCTTTCCAAGGACCTTTCTCTATATCTTTCGTAGTATATATATAGGTCTTCCCGGTGGTGCCGGCAAATGTTGTCACATAATACATATTATTATGATAGCGAATGCAGCTTGCCCATGTACCACTGCCATAAGCATTCTTACCATTGTTCAAGTTCAGTGCATCCACATCGGCCAGTATATCGTAACAGTAACTCACCAACTCCCAGTTCACTAGATCTTTAGATTTCATAATGGGCACTCCCGGAGCCATGTGCATGGTGGTACTACTCATGTAATAAGTATCTCCCACCCGGATCATTGACATATCGGGTACATCGGCATGAACCACCGGATTTTTGGCAGAAGCGTTTTGCGCAAGAGTCGCATAACTGTAGAAAATAGATGCCAGCAGAAAAAGACAAAAATGTTTTCGCATAGTTATATCCTTTTTTATTATTGTTTTTGAAAAGACAAAATTTACCGACAGCAAATATACAGTATCGAATCCAAGAGATACCTATAATCATTTTACACATTCTTTCGCTGATATTACATCTTTACCGATGTATGTTTCATAATCTTTCACTCACGTTACATCGGGCGTCTATAAGTACTTAGAAGGCATAACACGAGTTACTTTGGCAAAGGAAAATGATTACTTTGCCTAATAAAATTTAGCCCTTACAATACTTAGTTATTGCAAGGGCAAAATACAAGAAGAAATGATTAATGTTTTTCCCAGAAGTCCAGATATTGGCGGGCCACCTTCACATGATCGTGATACTTGGCTACATATTCAATACTTTGCGCCGATAATTCCGGAATACGCTCTTTATGAAGCACTATATCTTCCAACTTTTGATAAATATCTTGCTCGTCGGGCAGGACATTGATAATGGGACGAAGTTCTGTTTCATTCAATATCTCATAGTTCTCCGGCTCACCGCCTCCCACTACCGTTACTCCTTTTGCCATAGCCAATAGTGAATTCATGGAAGGGGTATACGAATACAACTGATCTAACTGGACATCTGCATCATCCATCAACTGCTGATAGCGGGCATAAGGCACATCATGCACTTCAGTGATGCGGCAAAGCTCAGAATACTTGCGCTGCACTTCTTGCAAAACGGGCAGCATAACATCAGTCCCCTTCAAATTACTACGGGCAGACTGAATACCGATGAAGAAATTCAGTTTCTCCGGCACACCGCGAACGCGGGATATTACCTCACGCAAATCGATAGGTAAAGGAATGAAAGCTGTCTTATCTGAAAAGTAAGGTTGATAGGAAGCGTAATACTCCCACAAACAGGCGATAATGCCATTACAAGTTTCGGCTATAACCCGAGTGGCACGAGCTGCCCCCCCATAATACCAATCCTGGAGAGTAATCTGATTAAAAGCCGTATCACGATACCGGTCTCCGATCTTAAAATCCGAATAGTGAAAAGTGCTTGTTTCCATACAAGCACGAATATAATAATAGTCGGTCCCGAAAGCTCCCAAAAAGACCTTGCCATTGTGCCGTTGCAAATAACGGTAAACAGGCAAAGTACGTTCACTGCGTAAACGCAAAAAATAAGGGCTGATAATCTGCACAACATCATATCCCCGAAAACCCGGCAAATGACGCAATATACGGAGAAGGCAACAGATACCATCACGCAAACTATCCGTCGGCCGGTCAAGAGCTATATCACGCGGATAGTTCCTCCAACCACAACCATCAGAAGCAACACAGACATCGTGCCCCAATGCCCGAAGCCCTTCCGCAAGATTCCAATGCAGCCCGCTAAACTCTCCAAGTAACAATATCTTCATATAACAAAACGAATATAAACATTAATGGCAGGACAAACCAAACGATACTTCCAAGAATACTTTTTATAGGGCAAAGGTACTAATCCCTCTTGTTTCAGGATAGCTAATTGCCGGTTCATCTCATTTATACTACATTTATTCCGCCACATCTGACGGATATAGTCGATAACAAGAAAATGGATTCGTCTATTCAATGCCTCCAAACGCTCAACAGAGGCGTCAGACTGACAAGCCTGACTAAACGCTTTCAACCGAAAAAGCATTTCTTTAAAATCAGAGACCCTCCTCCGACGTTCAGCTTCAGCAATCATTCTCGTTAAAGAAGAAGATGAACAGTAATAACCATACACTTTATAAGAAGTCACCAACATTTTTCGGGCGAAGAAGTAAGCTTTGGCAACAAACTCTTCATCTTCAAAAAGGCTTGTCTTACTAAAATAAAGAGAAGACGTCTCCAATAAACTTCGACGGAAGAAATGCGCCCAAACAACTCCCGTAAAATTATTCAATGCCATGAAGTGGGCACTGGATGAGTATTCTGCATAAGACGGCAGTTGATTGGTCGGATTCTGCTTCTCCAACGAAGAGGCACTGGTAAACTCCTTAAAACCAAACCTCAGAATATCAGGAGAGTATAGTTTCAACAAAGGTAAACAAGAACGAAGTGTATTCGGTACTAAAATATCATCAGCATCTACAAAAAAAAGATATTCACCATGCGCTTGTTGCATTCCACGATTACGTGCTCCCCCCGTAGTCTGACTCTCATCGTCTGCTACAATGATTTCATAACTCCCCTCTTCCATTCCCTGTTCACGGATAGAAGTAATACAGCGTTGCAGCAATACCGGGTCTGCTGTACCATAAAAAGGAATAATTATACTGATAAAAGGAGTCATGTCGCAAATATACAGAAAATCCTCCCCCAGCCTCGCAGCCAAAGAAGGATTTTCAAGAGAAAGACACTAAAAAAGTTATTCAATCGGTATTCCTTTATAGAAGTCCAATATCTTTGTACGGAACAGATATTCATATTTGGCCTGCAACTCATCAGACTGGGCTTTCATCAAATTCTGTTTCGCTTCATTATACTCTACGGCATTAGCTTTGCCATTATCATACTTCTCACTCATCAGCTTGAAAGATTCCATACTGGCATTGGCTGCCGTACTACTACTGGTATACTTGCTTTCGGAAGCCAGTGCAGTGTACCAGGCTTGCTGAATTTCTTTATAGAGCGTTTTCTTGGTATTATCCAGTTGCAGAGAATAATTCTCCTGCTGTAAACGCGCTGTGCGCACACGGTTACGAGTAGTAAAGCGATTAAAGAGAGGAACACTCAGACTAAATCCTACATACTTACTGAAATTATCCCGCATCTGATCACCAAAATTACGGTCAATGGTAGAATAGTAATTAGTTCCAAGACTACCACTAAAACTCAATTGCGGATAGAAAGCACTCTGAGCAATACGGATGTTGTGTTTGCTACCCTCCAGACGATATTGTGCAGCCTGAATGGCAGCTTTAGTCGACAAAGCTGTCTGATAGACCTCATCCGGAGGAGTAAGGGGTTCCAGGTCAAGCTTCACTACAGGAGCGGCCAAACTGAATCCTTCCGGAGTTTCCAACTCAATAAGCTGACTAAGATCAAGCAATGCTAACCGAAAATTATTATCAGTCTGCACAGCACTCATCTCATCCTGGGCAACACGGGCTTTCGCCTCAGCAACCTCCGCAGGAGACGCTTTACCCAATTCCGCAAGACGAGATATACGGGCATATTGCTCTTTGCTCAACTCTACCTGGCCAAGAGAAACCTGATGTAACTCTTGATTGAACAGTACCTGCAAATAAGCAGAAGCAATATTTATAGAAATATCTTCTTTAGCTTTTTCCAAATCCGCCATAGCAGCTTTAAGGTTCAGTTTGGCCAAAGCATACTGATTAGGAATCTGTAAACCGGTGAATATAGGAACATTGGTAGACAAAGACATATTAGTACTGTGGCTACTCACACTAATGTACTTTTGCTCATCTCCTATACGCACATCCGTACGTCCCCAGTTCCAACTTTGCCCTGCACTACCGTTCAGGTTCGGCAGACGCGCCCATTTGGCAGTATTCACACTTACGGCACTTTGTTTTGCCTCATTAGCACTCTGACGGATACTGATATTATGTTCTATAGCGTAGTCGATGCATTGGCGCAATGTCCAGCCCTCCTGTGCCTGCACCGAGACAGCAAAGACAGCCATGCATCCTATTATTAAGTTCTTCTTCATAATCTATTATTATTGAATTATACAAGGTTACTTCACCGGCATTTATTTATCCTTCTTCTCTGCACCGCGCACTTTGGCTTTGCCGTCCACACCGTCTTTGATAACAATCTTGATACCGTCACTCATACCCACTTTCACCTCTTTACGCTCGAACTTCTGGGCAGGCACACTATCCGTCATCACATATACAAATGTGCTGTCTCCACTGAACTCAATAGTACTTTCAGGTAAAGTAAGTGCCTTTTGTGCACGTTCCAGTACAATTTCCGCATTAGCAGAATACCCCGAACGAATCATCACCGTATCGGGCACCTGTATAGCTGCCTTTATCTCAAATTGATTGGCACCGTTTTCTTCTACCCCCTTCGGAGAGATATATTCCAGTATAGCGTCAAATGAAAGATTCTGCAAAGCACCAATTGTCAACTTCACAGGCATACCTTCATGAACACGACCGACTTCCGTTTCATCAATTTTACCTCTGAAAATCAAATCATTCATATTGGCAACCGTAGCGATTGTCGTACCATCATTGAACGTGTTACTCATGATCACCGAGTTACCGGCTTTTACCGGTACATCCAGTATCAAACCATCAATTGTGGAACGGATCAACGTACTTGAGAAAGAAGCACTGCTCTTTGTAATACCTTCCTTCACAATTTCCAGGTTATCCTTAGCAGTCTGCAACTCTTCACGCACCTGCTTTACACTTACCTCGGCTTTTTCATATTCTTCACGACTGATCAGCTTGTCTTCAAACAACTTCTCTATGCGGGCAAAGTCCGTTTCGCCCTGTTTCGCATTAAGTTCCGCCAGACGCACACGACTCTCGGCAGAGTTCAACGTACCTAGTTCGGGAATCACTTTCACCTTAGCAATCACTTCTCCCTTGCGTATAGTCTGTCCCGCTTCTTTATACAACTCGTCAATGATACCCGATATCTGGGGTTTAATGAGAATCTCGTCCCTTGGTTCTACCTTTCCGGTTGCCACAGTCGTTTTTTCCAGGTCGGCCACTGTCGGAGTTACTGTATCATACACCGTAATCTTGGGTTTAGACTTCTGGTAAAGGAATACAAACGTGAAGATGAAAATGGCAGCTACAACTACCAATAACGCGATTTTCAGATACTTTTTCATACTATTATTATATTATTGTTTCTTTATTTTTATATTAGGAAATTAAGGAGTTATCGCTCCTCTTATCATTCATCCCTGATAGCCTCAATAGGTTTAATTGCCATGGCACGATAGGCCGGAGCCAAACCTGCAAGCACTCCTAAAGCAATCAACAGCGCACAGGTACCGATAGCCAGGCCAAATGAAACCTGATAATGAGTAGTGATATGCCCCGGATCATTGGCGGCAGCCTCCAATACCTGCAATACCAATACAGCAAAAGAGATACCTGCCATACCCGCAATAGTAGTCAACACCATACTTTCAGAAAGAATCTGCTGCAAGATATCCCTCGGACGTGCTCCGATGGCGCGGCGAATGCCAATTTCCGTGGTACGCTCACGCACTGTCACCATCATAATGTTCGATACGCCAATAGCTCCGGCAAACAAGGTACCCAAACCTACCATCCAGATCAATATTCGGACTCCCGTCATCAGATTATCCACCATAGAGAACATGGCCTCCGCATTCAGCATCATCACTGCCTGCTTATCATCCGGAGAGATGTAATGAGCCGCCTTTACTATGTGCTCCACCTTATCCTGAATATCCGTCACTTTGACACCGGGCTTCACGGTGAAACATGCCACATGTATCCGGTTGCCCAGATTATAGGCTTGTTTCATGGTTGTGTAAGGCAATGTTATTGCTTCCGAAGCCTGTCCCTGAATATTCATGTTGCCCTCGGACGAGCACATACCCACCACCTGATAGTAAATACCGTCTACCCGGATATACTTTCCACAAGGGTCTTCTCCCGGGTGAAACAAACTTTCATACACACGTTTACCTATTGTGCAGACTTTACGTGCTTCCTTAATATCCACATCGTTGATGAAGCGTCCATACGCCATCTCCTGGTGCTCTATATGCTCATATTCGGGATACAATCCCTTTACGCTACATTCATATTTCTTATCTCCATGCACTGCCGTTCTTCCCCAATAGGCGATAGAAGGAGTAATGATATCAATTTCCGCCACCCCATTGCGCAGACGCTCAATATCAGAGAGTTCCAGATTCCACCAACGTCCTTTCCGGAAACCTTTATACGCCTCTCCCGTCTTCTGCGAAACCAGGAAAGCCGAATTCGTGGCAAAGCCTTCGAACTGGGAGCTCATAGCCTGCTGCATCCCCTGCCCGCCACCGATAAGCGCCACCAGCATGAAGATACCCCAGAATACACCGAATGCCGTCAGCAAGCTTCGCGTCTTGTTTCTTGTAATCGTGATGAGGATTTCCTCACAAGAGTCTATATCTATTCTCATGTTAATAGTGATTAATGTTTAGTGATTAGTGATAAATGATTCATAATATAGCCACTAATCCGCTCTCAATGCTTCTATCGGACTGATGCTTACAGCCTTCTTTGCCGGGAAGAAACCGGCCAGCGTTCCCGCTATAATCAAGGTCAGCGTAGCCTGAATGGCGACACTCAAATCTACAGTCGGATTCGAGAACATGGTTTGCTGGAACATACCCGCATCCATAGTCTGATTACCGAAAGCCGAGTTCATCCATTCCGTAACGGCAATGCCGGCCACCATCCCTATATACCCGAACAAAGTAGTGATAGCAACGCTCTCCACAATAATCAGCCAAAGGATAGATAATGGTTTCGCCCCAAGAGCCTTACGGATACCGAATTCACGCGTACGCTCTTTCACCGTAATCAACATGATGTTTGAAACACCTACAATTCCACTCAGCAAGGTGAAAATACCAATCACCCAGATAGCTGTACGAAGCATCCCCATGGCGTTTTGTGTCCGCATATAATCGGTAAAGCGGTTCCATATCCAGATGGCACTGTTGTCCTGAGGATCAAAACGACGACTGGCACCAATTACCCTGCGATAGTTGGCCTCAAAGATCTCGTTACTTTCTATTGTTTCCAGATTTTTAGTAGTGAAGATAATATTATTCAGCTGTTCGCCTTTATTATAGATAGTCTGCAAAGTAGAAAAAGGAATATAGGCCTCACTGGCTTCGCGGTCTCCCTGGTCATTATAAATACCTACCACCTGATATGCTACTCCACTTGCATTGACAAACTGCCCGATAGGTTCGGTATGAGTTTTGCCAAATAGAATATCGGCAGTCTTTTTATGTATAACGATCACCTTGCGGCGTTCTTTCAAATCATTCTGATTAACAAAACGCCCGTCAGCAGTTTTCACCGTCTCTACCTCCGTATAGTTGGGGTGTACTCCCATCAGGGAGATATTCACATACTCCTGCCCAAAACTGACGTTTACATTGCTCTGCCGCACGGTAGCACCGGCACTGATTACATAATCCGGAAAATACTTTTCAGTAGCCTCCAGGTCATTATTCTCCAAACGGACACGACGTCCCTCCTTCAATCCTGCATAAGGCTTGGAAGTCCATCCCGGAAAAATGCGGATAGAGTTCAATGCACGTTCTGAGGACGATTGCTCGAAGGCGTGGATGATACCGTTTCCGGCACCCAACAACACGATAAGCATAAAGATGCCCCATGCCACGGCAAACCCTGTAAGGAACGTACGCAACTTATTCCGCTTAATGGTTCCGTATATTTCTTGCCAAATATCAAACATATATTCATTTACTATTTGACAATTTACAATTTACAATTTGCCTTCCGGAATGTTGGCGAAGCTTCAATTGTACGTTGTAAATTGTACATTGTACATTCTTTTATTTCATAAATCCGTCTTTTCCGAATGGAGAAGCATCATGATTACGATTCTCTTCGATGCTGCCGATAATACCATCCTTGATATGGATTATCTTATCTGTCTGATTGGCTACACCACTTTCGTGGGTAACCACTATGATAGTCATCCCCGTACTGTGCAAATCTTTAAGAATCTGCATTACTTCCACGGAAGTCTTACTATCAAGAGCACCGGTAGGTTCATCGGCCAGGATAATCTGAGGCTGAGTGATAAGGGCACGAGCGATAGCAACACGCTGTTTCTGTCCACCGGACATTTCATTCGGCATGTGGTGCGCCCAATCCTTCAATCCCAAGCGATCCAGATATTCCAGTGCCATGGCGTTGCGTTTGCGGCGACTTACTCCCTGATAGAAAAGCGGAAGCGCCACATTCTCTACTGCATTTTTAAAGGAAATCAAGTTAAACGACTGAAAGATGAACCCGATCATACGGTTCCGGTATTCAGCCGCTTTAGTCTCACTGAGGTTTTTGATCAGTGTACCATTCAGATAATACTCACCGGTATCATAGTTATCCAAAATACCCAATATATTAAGTAAGGTGGATTTACCGGAACCCGAAGCTCCCATGATGGAAACAAACTCACCCCGCTTGATATCGAGGTTGATGCCTTTGAGCACATGCAAGGGTGCTCCGTTGTTGTAGGTCTTGTTAATGTCTTTCAGTTGTATCACGTATACCTCTGTTTTAGTCTGTTTTCTTATTAATTTTCACTATTAGACGCAGCTATGTTACGAAAAGTTGCAAAGAGGGTGAACTTTTTTTCAAAAAGATTTTGAAGTGTCGTTTTTCTTTGTGTAATTTGTAACCATAATACTAATTAACTAACCCTTTAAACAAAACATTAATATCATGAATTCAAGCATGGAAAAACCCTACGTAGTAGGTATTGACATAGGCGGAACAAACACCGTCTTTGGTATTGTGGATGCACGCGGAACTATTATTGCAAGCGGTTCCATCAAAACCGGCGCTCACGATCAAGCAGATGATTATGTAGATGCAGTCTGCAAGAATCTGTTGCCTTTGATTATCGCTAATGGCGGTGTAGATAAAATCAAAGGTATCGGTATCGGTGCTCCCAATGGTAACTACTACAGCGGTACTATCGAATTTGCCCCCAACTTGCCGTGGAAAGGTGTAATACCTTTGGCAGCCATGTTCGAGGAGCGCTTGGGTATACCTACTGCATTGACTAACGACGCTAACGCCGCAGCTATCGGTGAAATGACTTATGGTGCTGCACGTGGTATGAAAGATTTTATCATGATTACTCTGGGTACAGGTGTAGGTAGCGGTATCGTTATCAACGGTCAGATGGTTTATGGCCACGACGGTTTTGCCGGAGAATTAGGTCACGTTATCATACGCCGCGAAAATGGTCGTCTTTGCGGATGCGGACGTCACGGCTGTCTGGAAACTTACTGCTCGGCTACCGGTGTAGCACGTACAGCCCGCGAATTCCTGACTGCACGTACCGAACCAAGTTTGCTTCGCTCTATCCCTGCTGAGAATATCACTTCAAAGGACGTATACGATGCAGCGGTTCAAGGTGACAAACTGGCACAAGATATTTTCGACTTCACAGGCAACATTCTGGGTGAAGCTATTGCTGATGCTATCGCTTTCTCAAGCCCCGAAGCTATTATCCTGTTTGGCGGATTGGCCAAATCCGGAGATTATATCTTCAAACCCATCCAGAAAGCTATCGATGACAATGTGCTGAACATCTATAAAGGTAAAGCCAAATTGTTGATGTCTGAGTTGAAGGACTCTGATGCAGCTGTTTTAGGTGCCAGTGCACTGGGCTGGGAACTGAGAGACTTGAAATAAAAAGTCCATCATAATTTTAAGTGAAATCCTCCTTTTACCGGTAAAACGGGAAAGGGGGATTTTTTATTTCAAAAATATATTTTGAATGAGCAACTGACGTACGATCCTAAAATACCAAAACCGTATCGCGCTTTTGCAATTCCAATTCCAGCGCCTGCCCAAATGTAGCAGATACTTGCTCCGTACCATCTCCACTCACAGGTACCTCTGACCGAAGAAAGTACGGCCTTGATACGGAGCAAGTGCATTCCGGGTGTAACGGAGACAGGTCATAATACAATAAAGAAGATCAAAGAGTTAACTATGCAAAATGACGCAAATGAACGCAAAAATCACAGGAAGCGGGTTGAAGAGATTTATTTTCCATATATTTGCGCAGTGACAGAAACAAGTAATTAAAAAACACGATATCATGGGAATTATCAACCAAGGCATTCTCGGAGGTTTCTCCGGTAAAGTGGGACCGATAGTAGGGTTCCGTTGGAAATCAAACTACTATATACGCGCACGGGCCGCCAAAGTCAGCAATCCGCGTACACCGAAGCAACAGGAACAACGTGGCAAATTTGCCACGGCATTCAGCTTCCTGAAAGCTATAAAACCTTTCATACGTATTGGTTACAAGGAATTTACACAGGATAAATCCGCCTTCAACGCCGCTATGTCCTATACTCTGAAAAGAGCCGTGACTGGCAGTGGAAAAGAAATCAGGATTGACTTTGACCGGGCATTGGTTTCTATGGGAACCCTAATGCCGATATTTAAAGGTACAGCTACGCAAAACGGAAATAAGATGTACTTCAACTGGCAGGACAATAGCGGTATGGGGAATGCAGAAGATACAGATATTGCTATGTTACTGGTATACAACAAAGACAAAGAAACGGCCGTTTATGATACGAAAACTGCACTGCGTTCTTCCCAACACGCTGAACTACAACTTCCTTCCGACTGGCAAGACGATGAGCTAATAGCTTATCTCAGTTTTTGCAGTGCCGATGGAAATACTATAGCCAATAGCATTCGCCTGTCGGTTTCTGTAATTGACACACCGGAAAATGAGATAGAAATACTAACAGAACCAATTCCTAAAAACTATAAAAATCCTACCTCCATCAAGAAAAAAGGGACTCAGATTCAGATAAAACAAAATTCATCATACGCTCCCCCCAAGGACATTCGGACATGGAAGTTCAAGCCACCACAATGGACCGATATTTCACCCCAGGCTCCGCTACCCTTAATTCCCTGCACACAAAGAGCCAATATCCTGTCAACAAGAAGTTAACTCCTTGCCGACAAGGTATTAACTTCCTGTTGATAGTTTTTACAGTTTACAAGACCCCCGCGTCAGTATCGCTATTCTGCATTTTTTTATTATGACTCTTGTAATCGCGTCCGAAGTTGATGTTCCATGACAACGTAACACAAATCATGCGGGCAACATCATCGATGTGATACTGATAGCTGTATCCTGCATATTTGTTCCAGTCCTCCTCATTGCGTTTGTAATCCTTCTGGAAAGGATTGAACATACGCAGTCCGACATTCAACCGTTTCCAACGATATTGAAGATCAATTGCATGTGCCTCTTCACCGGTAGCCAGAACTTCGCCAAAGAAATAATCACTATTATGCTGGAATTCAACAGAAGCTGTGAAGTTTTTATACATAAAGGTAGCAGCTACATCCCAACCGATGCTGTGCTGTGTATGGCGAAAATCAATACCGTTACTCCAATATTTACGACTTTCGATGCTTCCACTCAGTTGCAACACATTCCAAAGCATACCTACACGTCCATCCAGACCGACAGTCCAGTCCTGGAAACTGGAATGATTAGCGTAACTATGGACAAATCTATCATCCTCACGATAAATATGAGGCATGATGGCCTTATCACGGTAGTTATACTGGTTGCGCAATCCGATATCCCATTTGCCCTTACTGTAATTCAAACGGAAAGTAGAACGGTAATAAGAATAAGGTTTCAGGTTCGGGTTACCACGTTCCGACTGCAAAGAATCGGTCAGCTGCTCTACAGCACTTAACTGCGAGAGCGAAGGATTCATTGTATTGACATTTCCATTCAGTGAGATGCTCCACTGATCGTTGAAGGCATACGTCAGGTTCAGACGCGGGTTCAAAGAATAGGTTTCATAATCTTCCTGCCCTATCTGCTGAAACCATGAGCGGGTGACACCCATTCCGAGACGATAACCCAGTTTACCCCATTTACCATTATACTGTGCGTAAGCATAAGTATCAGCCTGTTTCATCTGCGAACTGTATTGCAGCGTACCATTATAATCATTATCCGTATATCCCTGAGTATGACGTACGCCTACACTCAATTTTCCTCCATCTTTAAAAGCTTTCTCATAGATACCTTCACCGATCAACGAATATTTTTTACCGCGTATCCCCGAATAGTAATCTACTACCGGCTCTCCGGACAACAATTCGGTATAGCTGCTACGATTCTTGGTATTAATATATGTACCTACGACATTGAGAGCCAGGAATTGCTTATGCTTCAGGTTTTTCTGAAAATAAAGATCTAGATAAGGACTGAGGTTGCGGTCATGATTCCACTCTTCACGATCGGTTACGGAATTGGGAAATTCTTCGGTATACAGTTTGCCTTTCATTCGTAAATCAGGATCATTATAGTGAGAAAAGCCCACGGTAGCGTTCAACATATACTTGTCAGTCTCTTGCAGATTATAGGTTACAGCACCCCATTGTTGCAAATTCTTCTTTTTGTTTGCCTCAGCATACTGGCTGCGATGGTACTGACTACCATCTTCAAAAGTGAACGTTTCATTCTTATCGAACCATATCTCGTTGAAATATTGCAGGCGGTTACCGTAGTAAAAGCTAATCTCCGATTGCTTGAAATTTACTTTTCCCGTCAAATTATGATTGCCAAAGCCACTCTTCAGGCTTTGCATACCATTGTAACCGAAAGAGCCTCCCACTTCATAACGGCGAACGATGTAGTTTATCACCGCACCTGCATCGCCATAGCGCAGGCCTGGATCTTCTTGAAACTCAACACGTATAACCTCTTCAGGCAACAGGGCAGTGACTTCTTCTTTTGTAGCTTTTCGTCCATTGATACAGAGTTGTACACTGCTACCATCGGTCATGCCTACACTGCCATCCATACTATTGACACGAAGCCGGGGCAACATCAGATGGCGCAACATGTCCACACCATTGTTTGATGCACTAATTTGTTTTTTACTGGGAAATATCAATTTCTGATCTGCCCGACTCACTCTGCTGGAAGCGGTAACAGTTACTTCACCCAACTCTTGCGAAGCGTCTGCCAAAGTTAGCGTACCTACATCAGCAGTACGTTCAAAGCCTTGGAGAGAAAGATACAACGATTGATAACCGATGCTGGAAATCGCCAGCCGATAGTCTCCGGCAACGATTTTCTGAAGTTTGAATTCACCCTTTTCACCAGTAGTAGTTCCGGTTACAAAGGCAGAATCTACGGTTTGCAACACTACGTTAGCATAAGGAAGCGGTTGCTGCGCTTCATCCACCAGTTTTCCACTGATATTTTGTGCCATAAGGCTGATGCATGCAGTTAAGCAAAGCATTGACAAGATAATCCTTTTCATTTTTAATATGTAATATGTAGTAGTTTCATCATGAATCGTTTACTTAAATCAAATAAAAAGAGGAAACTCCATTGAAGTTTCCTCTTTTTATCTCGAAATTAGAGTATGGCTGATTAGCCATTAACTCTTTTTTCTTTAATTCTTGCTTTCTTACCGGTAAGAGCACGCAGATAGTACAATTTAGCGCGACGAACCTTACCTACCTTGTTCACTTCGATGCTGTCGATAGCCGGTGATTCGATTGGGAAAATACGTTCTACACCTACGGTACCAGACATTTTGCGCACAGTGAAACGCTTTTTGTCTCCATGACCGGAAATCTTGATAACAACACCACGATACAGCTGTACACGTTCTTTGTTACCTTCGATGATACGATATGCTACTGTAACAGTGTCACCTGCTTTGAAGCTCGGGTGTTGTTTACCGGTAGCAAATGCTTCTTCTGCAATTTTAATTAAATCCATTGTTATTATTCTTAAATTGTTTGATCGTTACAACGCAACATACCAGGCTTCTCTCGTAGGTCCTGACAGCGATTGCGCGAAAGCGGTGCAAAGGAACGAATTATTCGGCAGATACACAAATAATTCGCTCGTTTTTTGCTTAGCGACGATCACCTGAAGAACGGCTGGAACTACCGGAGCTGCTGCTTCTTGTTGAAGAAGAACCGCTGCTGCGTGTACTGCTTCCGGAAGAACTCCGTACACTAGAAGAACTGCTTTCCTTACGTCCGGTACTCGGTGTAGTACTGCTGCTACGGCGGGAAGAGCTTGTATTGCTCTTCGTTTCACTACTGCTATTGGTACGCGTACTGCCACTGTTAGTACGAGAGCTGCCACTATTACGTGAACTACTATTATTGGTACGCGAGCTATTATTAGTGTCAGTAGCACTACTCTTCGTACTACTGTTGGTACGACGTGAACTGCTGCTGGTATTAGTAGTTGCACCGCTGTTCGTACTTTCCCTGCGGGTAGTGCTTGGAGTGGTAGTGCGATTGCTACTTGAACTACTGCGACGGGTAGTGTACACATCATCTCTCGACGGCGCACGGTCAGAGCCGGGACGTACAGTTACAGAGCCAAAATCCGAACGGCGGTGTGTTGTATAGGATTTTGTATCACGAATTCGATACGAACCATTATAGTATGGATGTTTGTAGCGTCCGCGATAATAGCTCACATTATTATGATGCGTGCGATAGTGCCCTCCTACATACGTACGGTAGTGATACGGACGAGGGAAATAGAAATGATTGTGGTTGGTATACGTGATATAAACACGGAAGTACCAACGGTTTCCACTGGTATAGATGGGGCGGTAAAAATACTCCGCCTGCATAAAGCGGGCATACTGTCGGCTACTAAGCACCCAGCGGAGATCGTCATTACGTACATCCAGATAGTCATAATATCGGTTGAGTGCCCACTCATTACCATATAGCACATCGTCCATTACATAGCGTACACCGGAAATGAAGTCATAATTGATTTCATATACATCATTGTATTGTTCGGTACTCAGGTTCAGCTCATAAGCCATTTTATCTGTGAGGAAACGAGTCTCCTTACGTACTTTGCTATTACTCATAGCATTCGTGCCTGCGCTGCAAACAGCAGTACTCAAAGTGGCAAGCAGGATAAATAATATTCGTTTCATGATAGCGTTTTTTACTTAGTTTATGAATTGTCTATTCTTTGTTGGAAACAAAAATAGGGGAAGATTATCCCCTATTCATTTGTTTCTCTCTATTCTTATATAGGGATTTCCCTAATCTATTTAGGACTTTGGGGATTTTGCCAATATGATGCCATCCTCTTTCAAAAGGATGAGATGTTTCTTATAGAGGTCGCCTACACCTTTCTTGAAAGTTTTCTTGCTAACGCCAAAAGTGGCATAAATGTCATCTGCCGGACTTTTATCATTCAGAGATATCTGTCCGCCATTATCCTTTATATATTGCAACAGGGTTTTCGAGAAGTCATCCACTTTTTCAAAGCCCGGCTTCTGAAGTATCAAGTCTATCTTACCATCCTCACGTACTTGCTTGATGAAAGCTTTCACCTGATCGCCGGTATGCAAGGATTGGAATATCTCGCTATCATACAACAAGCCACCATACTTATTCTCAATGATCGCCTTGAAGCCTAAATCCGTTTTTTGCCAGATGAGGATATTCACCTCATCTCCGGCTTCATAAGGCGCTGCCTCTTTAGAAAGATAGCGGTCTACTTTGGCCGAAGCTACGATACGGTAGCTTTCATCATCCAGATGAGCATGGATAACGTATTTCTTTCCTACCTGCATCTTCATCTTCTGTTCACGGAAAGGCACGAAAAGGTCTTTCATCAATCCCCAGTTTAAGAATGCTCCATACTCATTTACCCATGCTACTTCCAAACAGGCAAATTCACCTACCTGTACCAACGGTGTCAATGTTGTGGCTACAAGGCGTTCCTCGTTATCCAGATATATAAATACATTCAATTCGTCTCCCGGCTGGCAACCTTCGGGCACATAACGCAGAGGAAGCAGGATTTCTCCATCTTCACCACCATCCAGATACATACCGAACTCCACTTCCTTGACTACCTGCAAGATATTGAATTTACCTAATTCGATGCTCATAATTTCTTTCGTTTGGGGCAAAGATAATGCAAACCGAAGGCAGTACAAAATAAGCTTGATTATTTTTAATGCTAAGATGCAGCTTATCTTCGCTTTTAAGCAAAGATTAAGCATAAGGCATAACTTTTCAATCTAAGCCATAACTTTTTTCTATGAACAAATCTCTTGGAAAACAGTTATTTTTGTATCGGGAAACTAAAGATAAGAAAAATTATATTCACCTTTTAAATACATAAAAGTTATGGAATTTCTAACAAACGAAAAACTTACGATTGTAGGAGCCGCCGGAATGATTGGTTCTAACATGGCACAGACTGCCATTATGATGCATTTGACACCCAATATTTGCCTGTACGATCCGTATGGACCGGGACTGGAAGGTGTAGCAGAAGAGATGCTTCACTGCGGTTTCGAAGGATTGAACCTTACGTATACTTCCGACATCAAAGAAGCGTTGACCGGAGCCAAATACATTGTATCTTCAGGTGGTGCCGCCCGCAAAGCCGGCATGACACGTGAAGACCTACTGAAAGGTAATGCTGCCATTGCCGAAGAGTTCGGTAAAAATGTAAAAGCTTACTGCCCGGACGTGAAACATGTAGTAGTTATCTTCAATCCCGCCGACATAACCGGATTGATCACTCTGTTGTATTCCGGTCTGAAACCTTCACAGGTAACTACTCTCGCAGCTCTCGACAGTACCCGTTTGCGTAGTGAACTCGCCAAGCATTTCCACATTTCTCCTGATAAGGTAGAAAATTGCCGTACGTATGGCGGTCACGGAGAACAGATGGCTGTTTATGCTTCAACTGCCAAAGTAGATGGTAAACCTCTGTTGGAAATCATCGGCACACCTGCCCTTACTGCTGAACAATGGGCTGAAATCCAAAGCAAGGTAACCAAAGGTGGCGCTAACATCATCAATCTTCGCGGACGCTCTTCTTTCCAAAGCCCGGCATACGTTTCCATAGAAATGATTGCTGCCGCCATGGGTGGTAAACCATTCCGTTGGCCTGCAGGTACGTATGTACACAGTCATGGCTTCGACCACATCATGATGGCAATGGAAACTGAAATCACCAAAGACGGTGTACACTACAAAGAGTTGAAAGGCACTCCGGAAGAGGAAGCCAAGCTGAAAGAAAGTTATGCTCACCTCTGTAAATTGCGTGACGAAGTGATTGGAATGGGAGTACTTCCGGCTATTAAGGATTGGAAAAGCATCAACCCGAACATTGACTAAATTATATATAAGGGAATATCCCCGAGAACTCCTGTTTAGACTTTCCCTCTTGCGCTCACACAAACCGGACGCAGGGGGAATTTTCTTTTATTTTTTCAGAAATCCTTTGGCTGTATTAAAAAAACTATTTATCTTTGCACCCGCAAACGAAGAAGGTGCCATAGCTCAGTTGGTAGAGCAAAGGACTGAAAATCCTTGTGTCCCCGGTTCGATTCCTGGTGGCACCACTTGAAAATCAGAGAGTTACAATAAAAAGTAGCTCTCTTTTTTTGTTTTCATGGCTATGGTTTACACGGATTCAGGCAAGTTGTGTAAACCAGCGTGTAAACCATGAATGTTACAGTAAATGTGATTTGTTACAAATCCAAAGTACTCAAAAACAATGAATCACCTCTAATGGTGAGAGTGTGCAAAGACAGAAAACGCAAGTACATCAGCCTTGGACTATCTGTTAATCCTACCTATTGGGACTTTAATAAAAACGCTCCCAAACCTCAATGCCCCAACAAAGAATATCTGGACGCCCTTATTGCAAAGACAATACAGGAGTACTCCGCACAGATTATTGAGATGAAGGCGATGGATAGAGAGTTTACGGCTAATACCTTAGCTGAAAGAATCAACAACCCCACCAAAGTAAAGACAGTTGGAGATGTGTTTCAAGAACAGATGAAAGCTCTTAAAGATGCCCAACGACTCACTTACATGCTCTCCATCCAACAAACCTACAACTCTATCTTGGAGTTCAATAAGCATCTTAACATCTACTTTGTGGATATTGATGTGCCTTGGTTAAAAAAATATGAGACTTGGCTTAGAAAGCATGGCTTGTCCGGAAATACAATAAAAGGCAGGTTCGTAGACATACGCACCATGTACAACATAGCAATCGCTGAAAATCTGATAAAGGCGGAACACTATCCGTTCAGACAATTTAAAATAGCCAAACTGCAACAGGAAACTGCCAAACGAGCTATATCTAAAGAGGATGTCACCAGAATCATTGAATACCAAACTAAAAATAAACTGATACAGTTTGCCATAGATATATTTACCTTCTCCTATACGATGGGAGGAATCAACTTTGTGGATATATCTACCCTTACCAAAGAGAATATCATAGACAACAGGTTGGTTTACATCAGACATAAGACAAAAAAGCTAATCAGATTGCCATTACACCCTAAAGCGATTGAACTGATAGAGAAGTACCACGATGATAACAATCCGCATTTATTCCCTATCCTAATGGCTTACCATAAAACGGAACAGCAAAAATGCAACAGGGTGCATAAAATTATAGTCAATGTAAACAAAAGGCTAAAGGAGATTGGCAAGGAGCTGAATCTTCCCATTACTTTGACTACCTATGTAGCACGTCACAGCCATGCCACGATTCTAAAAAAGGCAGGAGTAGCCACCTCAATAATCAGCGAATCTTTAGGGCATAGTTCCGAGAGGATAACACAGGTTTACTTGGATAGCTTTGGTAATGAACAAATGGATGAAGCTATGAAGAATCTGCTTTAGAGCATACTCAATCAAATAAAATTAGCCTGTAGTCCGAAAAAGATTACAGGCTTTTTTGTTACTTTGCAGTAAACAATAAATAATGTACTATGAAAATAGAAGAACTACCCGATTTAGGAGAGAATATAGAAGAATACTATGAATATCATGGTGTACCACTATTGGACTATGTATGTGAGGTGGCAAACAGGTTTCTTCCGAATTTACAGCAAGAACACATGACAGAATCCAAAGCACCAGCCATATTCTCCAACAGATACTTTGAAAGCAAACTGAATGTTGAAGAACGCTATCAAAGGCATAAAGAGTTCTATATATCTGATGAAACGATGGAAGACTACCTAAAGCGTGACTACAGAGAATTAGATGATTCTTTCAAAGAGAAGTTCCTAAATAATGAGGACTTGCAGAATACCATTGAAGCGTTTGGACTTGATGTTAGCAAGTTCTGGTATCTGCTTCTGTTCGTATATGACTACATAGAGGATATTGGCAAAAATGCACCAACTGTAGGCAAGACTGTTCTGGAAGATATTAATGACTTGACTACCAAGCTATCAGAAGCGACAAGTATAACTCTTAAAAAAGACAACAGGAAAAGCTATGCCACTGAAAGTGAGAATACAATCAACTTTATCAATGCAGCCTCACAGTATTATATAAAGACGTACAATTGCATAATTAATGAAGATATACCAAAAGAGGACAAACTTCAACAGCTAAAAGATATTGGCTTAGACAGATTTATTAATGGCTATGCTTCATTTGATTTAAAAGGTGGTTATCTGGATATATCCTACAAAAAATGGAAGTTTACAGAAATGTTCCAATTCTTTTTAGAGGATAAGAAAGCGGATAAAAGCAAAGTGCTTGATAAAAGGGCAAAGGTATCTACTGACAAATGGATGTTCATATCCAGACTTATCTATACTGTGGGCTATGATGGCAAAAGATACAATGAAGAATACGATGAAGATGGAAACAAGAACAGGATGTTATCCAACTTACTAAGAAGATACAGTAAAGAGGAGTTTCCTACAGTTATAGGACACTACTATATGTGCTAAGAATTATACATTAAGCAATAGTTAAATGCGTACTGGAAAGGTCATACTTTCTGGTACGCATTTTTTTTGCGTACTACAAAATGCCTTGTTTTCTACCCACATGGGCATTCGGTAAATTGTTAGTTGAGGTCATTTTTCCGCCATATCTTTGCAATGTCAAAAGGGACAAACAAGCAAGATGCGCATAGCTTTAGTAGTTACCGATTGATGAATTTAGGAAATATTTAAAATGATAAACTATGAAATATAGTGAAAAGGTGGCGACCTCAAACGCAACAGAGATTATTAACGAGGCAAACAATGCTTCAAGTGTTGAACCAACTACTAATAATAATATGTCAAAAGAGACAAAGGTGGCGACCTCAAACGCAAACCAAACTGATAACGCTGTTGAAATAGCAGTAAGTGAAAAGGAAAATGCAAGAGTTCCTTACAAAACAGTTAATGCTATAATTGATGGAGAACATAAAAAAATCATCCTTGCCTATTCAAAATATAGCATGGAACAACCCAAGGACAAACTAAATCTAAAAGAGAAGATAGACCCCAATAAACTTCTTGATGTGATATTTAACCTTGCCGAAGCAGAGATATTCTGGAATGAAGATATTGAATTATTTGATGCTAATGGTATGCGCATTCCAAAAGGAACTCCAGATTCTTATGTTCTCTGTGACCAAGCAAGTACTTTTGCAAGAGCCCAGATTGATGAGGTTTTGAAAAATGTAAAAATAAACAATTTCAAAAGCGTGGCAGATTACGCTCAAGCTATTGGCAGCAGTGAATTATTTAGCCGTGCCATGAATAACGTTGAAAAGATTGGCTGTGTGGTTTTAGCAACCGATGATAAAGCCTATAGAGCAGTTCATGAGTTTGCCAAAGAATTCAATATAACAAGCAATTCAGCTCAACTTTATTTGGACATAAAACTTAGCTCTGTAGCAACATCTATAATGACTATGGGGTACAAGCCAGAAGTGGCTCCTGTTCTTGGTCGCTCACCAGAGGACGCAAGAAGATTATTCAACCAAGCATGTCGCACTTTTGGCAAAAGCGCAAAGAACCGCTATGTACCACGAGTGGTCAATGCGCTTCTAAGAGATGAACGCTATAATCTTGATATTTTAATGAACGCTATGCTAATTATTCCTGCTGAAGATATTGCTACAATGCTTGAAATGGATTGCGGTAACAAAGAAAGTTGCATCTCAAGTTACCTAACCAGATGGTTGGAAAGAGCTATTGAGAATGGGTTAATTAAAACCGCTGCATAGCGAGCTGAAAGAGAAGCCTACGTGAGAGGTGGGCTTCTTTTTAATCAAATTCAATGGCGGTAGATTTTTAAAGTCCGGGCATATAAAATGAAAATTTTCAGAAAGCCTACCGCCTTGAATAATCCAGCAAAAGACAATTATTTTATAAATATTATACCCATGAAAATAGTAAAAACGTTACTAAAAAAAGGGGAATGGCTGCTTGATGCACTAAAACGTGTCGGGTGCGAAATGATACCCACAAACACCATTCTGAATAAGACCCTAACAGGTCTTGGAGCTACCCATAGCGAGATACACAGTAAACGGAACTCAATCATAATCGAACCGAATGTACCTGTGATACTTGGCAAGCTGAATGATAAAGAGAATCTGGAAGCGGTCTATGAGAGGTGTACACCTCATACCATCAACAAATACTTGAAGATGGATATTCCGTACAAGAAGATTATGACTACCCCGGAGAGCTTCAAAAAGATACGAAAGGCGGCTATGGAACTGAACATCAATATCTATAAGGAATACTTCTGCCTATTTGACGAGTGCGAGAAGCTGACACAGGATATTGATTATCGGAGGAAAATCTCACAGCCTATATATGACTTCTTCCAGTTTGAGCAAAAAGCTCTTGTCTCTGCCACACCTTTAGAGATGTCGCACCCGGAGTTTGAAAGACAGGGATTCCAACTGATAAAGATTGAACCGGATTACGATTACAAGAAGGACTTGGAATTGATTGTCACCAACAGTTATTATAAACGATTACGAATCGTCTTGGATAATTTGAAGGACAGCAAACATATCTGCATATTCTTCAATGTGACAGATGGCATAGGTGATTTGATTGATAACCTAAAAGTGACAGATTATAAGGTGTTTTGCTCACAAAAGAGCGTGGAGAAGCTGAAAAAGAGAGGGATAATTAATGCTTACGAGCAGATTGACTACCCTTTGGCGAAATACAACTTCTTTACCTGCCGCTTCTATTCCGCACTTGATATTCTGAACGGCAAACATAAACCGGACATTCTTATACTGACTGATTTGCGTACTGCACAATGGACGATGATAGACCCGTTCACGGAAGCCATCCAGATACAAGGCAGATTCCGTAAAAAGGGAAAAGACGATGTTACCTATAACTCACTAACACACATTACAACCATTGACCCGAATATTCGTGTGCGGAGTAAGGGGGAAATAAGGAACAGGATAGACCAATTTATTGCAAATTACAACTTACTCAAAGAACAGCGTGATGGTACGGAGGATGAATTTAAGCAAAAAGCTATCCTTGAAGATATGGAAAGTCTCAAATACCAAGACTTGATAGACGAGCGAGGGGATATAAATCCGTTTTCGATAGATAACCTCTATAATGAGGAACGGGTACGAGCTTACTATCAATCAGCAGATGCTTTATACCAAGCATACCTTGCAACAGGTTTCTTCAATGTGACCTACAACAACGTTACTGAATGTGTTGGTGATGATGATATAGAAAGGCTCAATAATACGAAAGTCGCTATCAAACAAAGGGAGCAGTTGGTAAATCTGATTGTCCGAATGGAGGAATGGTTTAGTATGGGGAAAATTACCTTTGAGGAAAAACAGGAGCTTTTGAATCTGATAAGGAAGCAACCGGAGGGCGATGATATTTTGTCCGCATACTACAAGATTGGAAAGGATGCGATAGTTAGTGCTGAATATAAAAAGCAGCTTATTGAGAAAAAGGTCAAAGAGTATGACAAGGCACAAGCTCAAAAGCTAAGGTTTTCTCCTAAAGTCTTGAACGAGATTAAAGCGGAGTTCCCATTAGGGATATACCTGCCTAAAGAGGATATAAAGCAAAGATTGCAATTGATATACCATGAGAATGGGGTGGATTATAAAGCAACACAAGTTACGATAGAAGATTACTATGATTGCACTCCTTCCAACTCAAAGGAAAAGCCATCATTCATGCTTAACTTCTTTAAATTATAAACGGTATATTTTTCAGATGTGGGCATATAAGAGTGCTTTCTATCAAAGACCTACCGCTGAACAGAGAGGCTATACAGTAGATAATACAATAATTATCAACACTCTAAACAAAATTTATTATGTTAAATCCAAGAAAAGGAGACATGTATAAATTCATTAAATATACATGGAATCCAATCAAAGGTAAATGTCTGCACGATTGCAGTTATTGTTACATGAAACAGATGAATCCAAATGCTAATCCCCCAAGATTGGCAGAATACGAACTTACTACAGATTTAGAAAATGGAAATAAAATATTTATTGGTAGTTCTACGGATATGTTTGCGGAAAATATACCGCCTGAATGGATAACAAGAGTTTTGGACTACTGCAATGAAAAGAACAATACAGATAAACCGAATACTTATCTGTTGCAGTCCAAGAACCCCAAGAGATTTTTGGAGTTTATCAATCATCCGATAATGAAACATGTGGTGTTCTGCACAACCATTGAAACCAATCGTTTCTATCCGGAGATAATGAACAATGCACCAAAGATTGAGGAACGGGTGGAAGCTATGGAAGAAATAGCAAAGCAAGGATTCCCCTTATTGGTGACAGCAGAACCGCTTATGCAGTTTGACCTTGAAGAAATGGTAGCCCTCATTAAAAGGTGCAATCCTAAATGGGTCAATATTGGGAGAAATAGTTGCAGGAGCATTACGCTACCAGAACCAACCAGAGAGGAAGTACAACAGCTGGTTTCTGAATTGAAAGAGTTCACTAAGGTGAATGTTAAAGACAATGCCTTGATATGGACTAAGTAATCCGCAAAATGGCACAGGAAAAAAGTTGGAGGAAACCTATAAAATGGCGGAATCCAACTTTTTCATTTTAGATAGATTATATAGCACATACTCTATGATAAAGTGTACATAGTTGACACTATAAAAAAGACTATCTAATTAAAGAATCACCTATTTCCAGTTTTGCTAAAAATCAAGAGAACAGATATATAAGGTACTTAATACAGAAATCCCCCCTCTCCATTCAGTCAGTGGCCTAAAATATATAAGAGTGACTGTAGATATACCCCATAACCCTCAAGTCCCCTCCCCATATATTGATATAAAAAAGAATTATTAATCATTTAAACTTTTATCAATATGAGAAATTTAGTTATCATGCCTAACATGGCACAACGTATGAATTTAGGTGAGTTTGCAGAAGAAGCTACAATTGTGGAAGAAACTACAATTCCCAAAAATGCAAAACATTTCATTGAAGCTAATACGGAAGAAGTTTCTTTGAACCATTTACAAAATGAGTGCATTACACCAGTATTCAGCAAAGACAATGAACTGACTATCAATCATGCTGCATTTATAGAAACGGTTCAAGAAGCTGCCAACTCTTTCTTTAGTGGTGAAACGATTGATACACCAGAAATACGGGTGTCTCACGTTATCAAAGGACGTATTCCGGAAGCGGTAAGAAAACCAGCCAATCAATTATTGGAATCTGATAAGACAATATACTATGAAAGGGCAGCTTTCAGTATTGACATTCCAACTGTTTATGAAACGGTTGAAGGCAATAAGTTGAATCTTTCTATTGTTGGGGTCAGAGCCTATAATCAAATGAATCTCTATTCAAAGAAAGTTCCAGAGTTATTTAGATTGGCAATAGGCTTTAAGAATCAAGTGTGCTGCAATATGTGCATCTTTACTAATGGTTATAAGGATGATTTAAGGGTGAGCAATACAAGTGAACTTTATCGTGCTGCATTGGAACTGTTCAACAGCTATAATCCTGCCAAACACCTACATTTAATGCAGTCACTTGGCAACACTTCAATGAGTGAACACCAGTTTTGCCAAATATTAGGTAAGATGAGACTTTATCAGTGTTTGCCCAATGGCTATCAAAAGAGACTGCCAAGAATGTTGCTAACTGATACGCAGATTAACAGTGTTGCAAAAGCCTATATTAATGATGAGAACTTTGGCAGCTTTGGAAATGACTTGAATATGTGGAAGTTCTATAATTTACTGACTGGTGCAAATAAATCAAGTTACATTGATTCATTTTTAGACCGTTCTTTGAACGCTACAGAAATGGCAGTTGGAATAAATTCCGCTTTGCATGGAGATGAAACCTATAAATGGTTCATAGACTAATTAATTATCATAAGGGCATCTATTTATTTAGGTGTCCTTTCACTTTAAAATACTACAGAATTATGAATGATGCAAAATTGATGAGCATTACAATAGCAATTATTCTTTTACTAATAGTAATTGGCATTGTTTGCCCTCTTTTATTGGTGGCTATTATAATGGTGACTATCTATATTCTAACATAACAATCACTAATATTGAAAGTGAATGTTCTATTGTTATCCAAGCATTTAGCTATGATGGGTAATGATGGGACATTCACTTTTATTGTTTAATCCTCAAAAATGAACATTATGAGCTTGAAATACAGTAATACAACGGCTGATTTTCTGGAATGGGAAGAAGCCATGAATTTGATAAGAAAGCTATTCAAGGATAAAAATTACTCTATGAGTTTACTAATTGCCTTGGGTTGCTTCTTTGGTTTAAGGATAAGTGATATTCTTTCTTTAAGATGGAATCAGATACTTAACGTTAATGAGTTTACCATCATTGAACATAAGACAGGAAAGAAAAGAACTATACGTATTAATGCACAATTAAAGAGACATATTACAGACTGTTATAAGGCTATAAATCCTATTGGAATTAATGCGCCTATATTAATCAGCCAAAAAGGGACAATATTTACTATTCAAAGAATAAATATCATTCTGAAAGAACTAAAGAATAAATATAAGCTTCATATTGATAACTTTAGTTGTCATTCACTTAGAAAGACTTTTGGCAGACAGGTTTATAATATGAATAGTGATAATTCTGAACTTGCTTTAGTTAAGTTGATGGAGTTATTTAATCATTCCAGTGTCAGCATTACTAAAAGATACTTGGGATTGAGACAAGAGGAAATTTTGCAGACTTATGACTGTTTGAGTTTCTAATCTTACATATAGGGCGTGACAAAATTTGAAGTTTCTGTTATTACTATACCACCTACAGAGATAGAGAATTTTGTCCCGTTCTGAAAAGGATATGGATTCTCAAAAACAGTAATGTAAGAAAATCTAACATAGAATGGATATATATAAATCTGCTATATCATACATACAACAAAAAGAGGATGCAATAATATAGCTAATTCAATGTTGGTGTAAGCGTAAGAAAAAGTCCCGTAAAAAATGCGGCAACCATGTTTGTAATTTATGATGGGTACTTTTTTAGGGAAGAAATACTTTTATAGACCCCATTCAAAAAAAGTACCTAATATATCATTGACTATTAAATACATACGATTACGGACTTATAAACAAGTTCCAGATATGACTAATAACCTATTAAAAAGAAAATGATTCAAATATAACTGTAACTTATGGCAGGTAGAATTTTTCAGCATTTTGCTCTTATATGGCGACTTCTGATTTCTATACCTACTTGAAGTTATGAAGAAGAACTGCTCACCAAGTGATTTAATAAACAATAGTTCTTGCTAATCAAACGTAATTTAGTAACTTTGCACCAATTTCAGACACCTAATGAGTTAAGGACTGGAAGGACATATTTAGTTAACAAAGAGCGTTTTACATATTATCCCAAGTTGAAATCTGGACAATTTCAAAGAATGAGGATGATAAGCAAGAACGCTCACGTCAATGTTATATACCTATTCTTACAAGGATAGTCTATATATCGTTTGGCGTGGGCTATTGTTTATTACTCATTCTTGGGCAGTCCAGAGCCTCAACTTGGTAATAGCAATAGTTCCCACGCTTCTTTTATTATATAATGGTCAATAGGGAACATTGGCTATAATACAGGCAAACGAAACAGAAAGTATATCTACCTATTAATAAGTGTGCAGCTTCTTGTTGTGTTCCTCACACTTATCCAGAACTTATTTACTAATGCTATCTATTGGGAACATAGAGGCACAAATAGATTATATCAATATGAAAACATTTAGATTTATTGGAATGGCTTTAATAGCCATAGTAATGTGCGTGAACTTCACTTCTTGTAGTGATGATGACAACGAGGATTCAAACGTAAGCAAACTGATTGGTACTTGGTATGAAGTAAATTCAGAAGAGGAACAAATTTGCTTTACTTTCAATTCTGATGGGTCTGCTTATACTTGGGTTAATACCTATGGTGAACCACAAGAAAAATATAAAATCTCATGGAGTGCTACAGAAACGCAAATCACTATTGTATATGGCGGCAAAGATGGGACAGAGACTGATAACTATTCATTTGACAAAACAGGAAATCTTGTCTTAGGCGATTATCTATTCTCTCGAAATAAATAGAACACCATAAACCAACAAAAGCCAACCTATCTAATTAAGGATAAGTTGGCTTTTTTCAGTTCTAAATCTATAATAATAACTTTTTATGAGTGAAAGTTCTTTGGTTAATCCAGACATTCCCATCAATTATAGAAATTTCCGATATACGATTATATACATAGATATGAAGGACACAAAGCAAAAGAACAGATTTTTGAACAGGTAGATTTTTGAACAATAATAGCTTTATATGCCCACTACTATTTTTAATACCGCTATGGAATATCAAATAAGAGATACTCCTTATGACGGATTTTGGGATGATTGAAAGACTGTACTACAACATTATCTACCATATCATTAGATAGATAAAAAAGTGAATATAGCAATCTCCACCATGAAAGATTATAATTGCGAAATTAAGCATTAACAGTCCCATTTCTGAAAACATCAAATGGTTACAACTCCTTCAATAAAATTACACTTAGAAGTAGAGCAAAGGACTTTTTTTACGATTGATACAGTAACGGCTACAGATTCATTAAAACAGGCATGAGATAAGCATTTTAGCTATTCATTCTTTAAATAAGTGTTAAAACGAAGTAGAGCAAAGGACTTTTTTGTTGCAAGTTAAAATAATATGTCTACCTTTGCACCGTCTTAAACCAAGAGACAGTTTACTAATGATTAAAACAAGATATTATTAACTTAACAGCTTGTGTAAACCCAGAGGTAAACCAGTAGCTTAGAGAACGAAAACTCAACGAATAAGAGAGGAACTAAAGTGCTGTAGCTCAGTTGGTAGCTTGCGAAGGCGAAGCCTTTGGAAGCCTTGGAGCGAAAGGACTGAAAATCCTTGTGTCCCCGGTTCGATTCCTGGTGGCACCACTCGTAAGCAAAGTATCGGAATGTAGCGCAGTTGGTAGCGCACTACGTTCGGGACGTAGGGGTCGGGCGTTCGAGTCGCCTCATTCCGACACAAAAAAGGTCTGATTCTCAAAAGGAGTTAGACCTTTTTTGTTACATTCTCAATCCCCCAAACAACATTATTCTAATCCGATTCTATTATGCTTGACATCATACTGATCATATTAGGAAGTCTATGCCTCATAGTAGGCTTATTGGGATGTATCCTCCCTATAATTCCCGGACCGCCCATTTCATACGCCGGTTTGTTATTACTCCATATTACAGATAAGGCGCAATTTTCTACATCGCAATTACTGATTTGGTTATTTCTGGTAGTGATAGTGCAAGTATTGGACTACTTCACTCCCATGATTGGAAGCAAATACAGCGGAGGAAGTAAATGGGGCAGTTGGGGCTGCCTGATAGGTTCAATCGTCGGAATCATCTTTCTCGGTCCGTGGGGAATTGTTATCGGTCCCTTTGGAGGAGCTTTCATCGGAGAACTCTTGGGAGACAGAAGTGCAAGGGATGCCCTAAAATCAGGTATTGGAGCACTGATTGGTTTTCTGGTAGGGACAGTGTTTAAGGTAGTAGTTTGTGGATACTTCGTGTGGTGTTTCGTAAAGGCATTGATATAATTTCACCACAGAGTGACACAGAGTCCCACAGAGTTTAATTTGAAATCAGAACTCTGTGGGACTCTGTGTCACTCTGTGGTGATTATACTATTATCGTTGTAATGTAATTCCCATTAACCCAATCACCACATCATTAGAAAGAGTTTCAAGAACGAGGTGGGAAAGTTTCTTATCAGGATTCAAGGGCATTTCAAGCAATATGGCAGCACCACCATCCAATTCACGGGAGGCACCTGGAAAGCCTAATTCTTCTCCAAAGTTATTGCTGATCTCGCCCGTTTTAAGACGCAGGCGATAAAGTGCCGGAGCATGTCGGTTGAAAGCCAGACCATCTTCAAAGAAAATATGCTCAATGGGCGCCCAGTTATCGGGATTACGCAAAGCCATCTTATCGCAAGTACCATCTTTGTAATAAACACGGATCAGCCCATTGTCAATATGGCACTGCATGTGATTGGTGCTACCTGCCATGAGTAAATAGGCACGGGATGCCTTTCCTTTGAGAGAGACCGTCAAACTATCCGGATAATTATCCCACAAGGATGTGAAAGCTATATTTGGGCCCTCAGCAGGAGTACGGAAAGGAACTCCCAGCTTAGTATTCAACACTCCCTTCTGAACGGAAGAGCGAAGTCCGGAATCATCAATATCCACCGTATGCAAAGGATGGCACCATTCACCGATACCTTGCTTGGGTATCTGCAAAGTGGTATATGGAGACCGAGGTGAAAGATACTCATTACGGAATATATCTGTAACGGCAGAATTGAATTGTTCATCCATCACAACCGGTTCACACTTAGAAGAATTGACTTTAGCGAAGGCGGAGAACTGAGTAGAATCATCCTTATCTGCGGACAGCGGATTATCTACAGGAACCCACCATTTCATATCCCCTTGTTGCATCGGAACAAAACATACAGGAGCTTCAGCTGAAACAGCTTCTATCTGAGACTTTGTCGGACTACCAAGCACTTCCCCGCCCCATTCAATGTTAATTTCCACTTTCTCATCCGAGGAAGCAGGGACAACGACGGAAAGTACCGGACGGCTGATGGAGTTCTCTACCAATGTCCATGTTGCAGGCTTTCCATTGACTGTAAGCTTCGCCACTTCCGAGTGCTGAGCCGGAAACTGAAGTTCCAATGTACGTACCGCAGGTAATCGGTGGATGATTGCATAGGATGTTGCAGTTTCATTAGTATGCTTAAAGTCAAAATCAATATCCGGAGTATGCAGGGATGCAAAAGGCCAGGAGGAGGGTAAGCCGGGTTTCACCAGCAGGCGTCCGTTCATGGCATCAGGAAGGATACCATAGAGTCCTTGTATCAATACACGGGAAGCTACACCTATAGGATCCCCGAAATCACGGTAACACTCTCCACGAGCAGCATCATAAAAACTGATTTGCCCGAAGTTACCGGGGCTTTCACCCAGATACATGCCATCGAGGACAGAACTCTTGAGCAGATGAAAACCTGCATCCGCACGTCCTGCCTGGAAATAAGCAAGAGCAGTATGCATCACTTCGGCAAAAGCAACATTGTTGATACTCCAGGAATAAGGCAACCAGTTCGTAGTGGAGATAGTAGCATAACCTTCATCTTTCAAACCATCGCCATGAACGGGGATATGCGGTATTTCTCGATCCACATAACTGGTGGCAAGATAAGCTTGGAAAGGATCAGCGATGTCGCTATCCAATGCATGATAAATAGTCCATACACCGGGACTGGTATGCAGACGTTTATGCCCCATGAAATCCTGAAACTCAGCCCAATGTCCACGTTCGGGCATCCAAAGGCGGGCATTCAGAGCTTTCAGTATTCTGTCAGCTTCTTCACGATAGGGTGCAGGGTCTTCTCCAATCTTCTCGGCAATCATAGCTGCGAGGCGATTGGAACGATAGTTATAGGCAGAAGAATGAGTGACCGCACCACTATTATAATAAAGGGCATCACTTGCCCAGATGCAGGCATAGGCATCATAAAGTCCGTCATTATCGGGATCATAGTTTCGTTTTTCCCAGGCAAGGTGACGGGTCAGGACAGGCCACATACGGCGGGCGTATTCCAAATCACCGGTCCAGTTGAAATGCCACAAGAGTTCATCAATATAACAAAGATTCATGTCATAATGATGCATCTGATCGTTCCGACGGGGGTTACGGCAGATATAACCGTTACTATATTGGGGTGTTCTCCACTTCTTTTCGGAACGTGCCAAAGCAAGAGTTGAATCCTGTGCAGGGTGTGGAATCGTGTTCGGCACTTCTGTCACCTGACTGGCGGCATAAGCATTGAAGTGCGTACGGGCACGGTCGTGCCAACCTAAGGCATCACCGGTATAAGCAGCACGCCAGCCACTGAGAGGCATACGCCAGCCAATAGCACCATGCAACCAGACTTCACCATCCCAAATACCATCGGCAGCTACGGCAAGGGCACCACCCAGAGTATTAAAGTATGGATCGGGGGTTGTGATCCTAATACGTGAGGTAAGATCGGCACGGGCTTGTTCAGACTTATTATAAAGGGCAATGCCTTCTTCCTGTGAAGGTACTACCAAGGAATAGTCACGTACAAGTACATAAACATCCTGCCGGTCGAAAAGGGAGATACCCAATGATTGTAATTGTTGAGGTTGCTCGGGTGCATCAAAACAACCGGGAGGATCGGCCCCCATATCACCGTTACGACTCAATCTGTTCAGGCGGATTTCACTCAACATAGGACGCAAAACCGCGCCTACAGGCATATTTACGGGGGTAATCTTCCAAATGGCAGCATCCTCATCCGGCAAAGCAAGAGCAGAGATTTGCAGCTCAGCATCTGTTCCCCAGGAGGGGTGCTTCAGACGATAGGAACGCCGTCCGGGAGTGTAACGAGACTCACACCAAGCGGTTTCTTCCAATGGAGTCACTGAACTATCAGCCAGTACGAGATGGAAATGTATATTCTTACTGTTGCGCTTTTCGTAGACAGCAAAAATAGGACGGTCACTCGTTTCCAGGCGGAAAGCGGTATGGCTGCCATAAAGGGCACGAGTATAGCGGTTCTTTCCATTGACACTTACAAAATCTTCACCGTCCGGGCGATATTGCAGGGTACGGGCAGCACCCCGCTTATGATCATTGTAAGAGGTGGATTCGATGCGGTCGCCGGCACTTTGCGGTTTATTACCGGTGGTATATTGCGCATAGGCGAAAGCTGGCAGCAAAGAGATGAGGATATAAAAAAATAGTTGTTTCATTACTTTTCGGTTATGAATATAATTTTAGGCGCGGATTACACGGATTCTTTTCCTGTAATATAGTGCGATAGCGCAGCCATTAATCCGTGTAATCCGCGTAATCCGCGCCTAAATCATTATCAGCATTTAGTTCATTACTGTACCGTTACGGCATCGGTTTCAAACCTTCCCAACGGACATCCCATGTTCCGTCCTGTGGGAAGCCCGGGTTCTTCACCTGGCAGCCATCCCAACCGGCACACATTAATGCTACGGCAGTCAGCAAGCCTCCATTACCGGGCAGGTAACAGCGCAGACGACCATCCTGGTAGTTATGTCCATTCTGCAAATACGTATTCGTGCGCTTATCCATCAGCAAGGCACCGACAGCTTTTTCCGGCTCGCCCAGACGAGTGGCATTCATGGCAGTCATCGGATAATCCCATCCCCAGGTCTTACCCCAGTTCCAGTTGTCCCACACCCAGTGCAGGGTATTCTTCATGTAGTCGTCACGAATGAGTTTATTCATCGGAAGAATACCTACAGCCCCCAATACAGCCATGTGATCGCTGGTAAAACGAATATCTTTGTATGTATCAACAGCATCTTCAGAAGCAAGGTAAAGATGATCCTCATTATAGGCAAGCGGAGAAAGTTTATCAATCATCTCATCCCACTCCAGATTACGCTTCTCTCCGGCACGCTCGCGCCACTTCTGCGCAGTCTGCATGGCAAAGTGCCAGTAAGACAATTCGAAAGGCGGGTTGATGGTAGTAGCTGCACGCAGCGTCTCTTGTGCAGGAATAGCTCCCTTCAGAATGAAACGTCCGTGAAACTCATCATAAGTTGCAAAAGCATACATGAACTCGGCAGTTTCCTGCACCAGACGATTGTACTTCTTAATCACTTCATCCGAAGGATTGGCACGGTAGACAAGTTCTGCCAGATAGATAAAGTGCGGTTGTTGCCAGATCAGGAAAGAACCTACATTCGAGGGAGCTTCCGTACCGCTGGGATCGGTCATTTTCATCCAGCGTACGCCGGGGAACCCTTGACGACGTGCTATTTCACGAGCAACAGGCTCTACAGTTTCGTACCAGCCCAGTGTACGGTCCAGCAGATTGGCATGTCCCCAAAGAGGTTGCCATGCCTGATGCCACCAGATCATTTCGAGATGGAATTTACCAAACCAGGAGTTATAAGTCAAACCTGTTTCCTGCGGAGGTACACTTCCAGCCGACTGGATAGCAAGCAGATACTGACTCAACAACACGCGACGTTCCAATTCTTTGGCACGCGGATCCGTGCAATGAGAGAAGTCAACGGCAGCACCATTCTTCCAGAAATCCGTCCAGTATGTAGCACTGGCGGCAGCAGTTTCGGTGAAAGCGGGCAATGCTTTGTCATCGGCATAGACAGCAGGTTCACTTTCGAATACGGTTCCCTGAAAATTCGGTGTAAACAGGCAGGAAAAGGCCAACATATCTTCTTCAGGAGTCAGTACGAAATAGTTCTTCGACTTCTCAGCCAGATTCGCCTTACCTTCCCAACGAAGGGTTACGTAATAAGTTGTTTCGTCAAGTACACGCTTCAACAAAGCACTTTGAGCATCCTGGCGAACGATAGTTGTGGAATGTTTGTCATTCGCATTCCAATTGCAGGCATCATCGGCATGTCCGCCTGTAGGATAAGGAAAACGCAAATTAACCCCCGCATGCGCACGACTGGTAACACAAGCAGAAATCATATCCTGGTTAGGATGGCAGACTGTCTGCACATCGAAAGCATTGCCATTCAACATGAAGTGGCTGGTGATTTCACCTTTCCACATATTCAGTGTCTGCTGAATCTCAGTAATATCAGAAGCTTTCACTCCCTCGCCCAGTTCGAGGCCTATAATGCCCAGATGCAGGCGATGCGGATTCACACGAAACCAATCGGAAGATTCTTTCTGACGGCCCGGTTCCTTGAACTGGCAGGCATAGAGTTCTTCGTGACCACGACCGAAGTCAAATGATTTCAGTGTTTCCTCATGCTTATATCCTTTAGGATTGGCAAATGAATGCCAGCCCCATTGGCTCTGTGTGCCCAAAGGTACACCTTTACTATACATGGCCGGAAATGTCTGCAAACCGGTAGCATCTACCGTGAACGCAAATTCACCGTTGCCGACACTAAGCGAAGCCAACGAATCGAATGAGGATACTTGGGGATTGTTACGGGCCACCAATGCTTCACGGTCTATCGGAGCTTGTTTCTCCGAACCACAAGCCGTCAGCACGAAAGCGGCGAGAAGGGAATGAAATACTTTTTTCATGGTATTCTTTATAACAGATAGTTAGATTAATAGCTGGGACAAAAATAGCAGTTCCCGGTAAAGCAGGCGGTGCAGGGTTTGACGGAAATGATAAGGAAAATGATAATTTACCAGCGTAGCGCTGGAGCAAGGTTCTCCTTCGGCGTGCAAGT
>ERZ1106983.56-NODE-56-length-147624-cov-23.395625_pt1 | contig 147624 bp, 120 predicted proteins | sample MGYA00403693_ERZ1106983 | MGnify/ENA primary metagenome ERZ1106983 (study PRJEB35170, sample SAMEA104062420) | human gut metagenome | biome: human gut; feature: human-associated habitat; material: faeces | place: Denmark | collected 2012-07-13 ...
AGAGCCAATGAAATCGTGAGCTATGCAGAGAAAAGTGTGGGATTAACGGATGGAACGGATGCAGGGCGTGAGGCAGTGAAATGGTATGCAGAACAGATCCTGAAGCTGGATGAGCAGCTTGCTGTGGTTGAAAGTACATTACATGAAAAATGCAGGGAAATACCTTGCGCAGAAAACATACTTGAAATCAAAGGTGTAGGTGAAAACATACTGGCTGGAATACTGGCAGAAATGGGAGATATCAGCAGATTTGATGATGTGAAGGAAATCCAGAAGCTAAGCGGGATGGGGCTGGTGGCATGCAGTTCAGGCAAGCATAAAGGCCAGACGAAAATCAGCCACAGAGGACGCAAAAGACTCCGGTACTGGCTGTTCCAGGCAGCAAAGTCAGCGGTGTCGCATGCAGATGAATTTAAGCAGCTACATGAGTACTATACAACACGAACCAATAATCCGCTGAAAAAGATGCAGTCACTGGTTGTGATAGCCTGCAAGATACTGAGGGTGATTTACACGATTCTAAAGACAGGAACAACTTATGATCCGCAGAAACTGTTGAAAGATATCAAACGGCCAACGGCTTCACAGGCACCAATGGCAGCATAGCAAATAAAATAAAAGAAGTAACTCCAGAACTCTGTCGAGTGGCTGATGGAAGGCATCGGAGACTGGACAGGGTTCTGGAACAGAAACCCGTAAACGATGGAGTCTAGAACGGACTGCATCTGTAAAAGACCAACAGTAAGCCGTAGTGGTATAGCGTCCACTGAGTAAATCAGTACCACGACAAGTGAATGCAGGTCAGTAACAAATCAAACACAAAAACAAGAGCTGTAGCCGGCATCGGTTTTTACCGTGGGGCATGACCCCGTTTAGGAGCTTGGCTGGCACTCAGTGTATGGTAGGTGGAACGAAGGAAGTTGGGATATGATCCCCTTAGACACGGAAGGTTCATCATCATAGTTGATCAGAGGGAAAATAGCCTTTATAAAGCAAACAACAGGGATGCTTTAAGAAGTGTACCCATTAATCAGCTATTCGGTACAAGATACTACGATATCCATCACTTCCGGCTCTTGTTTTGAGGTAAATAAATATCGTCAAAGCCAGTAAAATCAATAGATTTAGGCTTGACAGAATAGGAAGGTAGAAACAAGGGTAATCGAGATTAACAAGGACATTGACCGCTACAAGGAGTCGGTGGTCATGGGACTTACCGCAAAGCAGCTTATCTTTTCCGTGGCTTCGGTGGTGGCGGGAGGAAGCATTGTACTTCTTCTGTACCGCTATATCGGATTAACGCCCAGCGTATATGTGGCAATCCCGGTGGTGGCACCGATTGCACTTGGAGGGTTTTACAGCTTTAACGGTATGAGCTTTTATGAAGTCATGGGAAGAAAGATGCGTATGCTCTTTGCAAATCATCCACTGACCTATGTTTCAACGGAAGGTGAGGCAGTTATAAAAGAGTGCCAGCAGGAAGAAGCAGCAAAGACTGTGGCAGAGAAAAAGAAAAAGGGAGGTAAAGCTCCCCAGACAAAAGGAAATCAGGAGGAATTTGAAGCTATGAAGAAAAAAACAAAGAAAATGATGCTTGGTCTTGTGGCAGCACTTGTAGCTGCTGTTATCGGTGCGGTGATTTACAAGGCAAAACACTAAGAAGTAACAGAAGGTAAGTAACTACCGACCTTTCACGGTTGGACAGTTCTGGTTTTAGCGGCCGGAATTGTCCGGCTGCGGAAAGAGAGATCAAATTGGGTTTATTTACAGACGGATTTAAGGAACTGAAAAAAGCAAGCGAACCGCTTTATAAGACTCCGAAATCCATACAGGAAACGATTGAGATTATGAAGGTGGCAGAGAACGGTATCTTTGAGGTGGCAAAGAACCGTTTTTCCAAGTGCTACCGTTTTCAGGATATTAACTATACAACAACCAACGAAGTCGAGCAGATTGACATTTTTGAGCGTTACTGCAAGTTCTTAAATTCCCTCGATGTGAGTTTCAAGATCACAATTAACAACAAGAATAAGGACATGGAGCAGGTCAGGGACTATGTATTCTTGCAGGAAAAAGAGGACGGGTTTAACGGCTTCCGTAAAATCTACAATGACATCATGGAGAAGAAAATCCATGAGGGCAGACAGGGGATTGAACAGGAGCGTTATTTAACCATTACCATTGAACGCAAGAACTTTGAGGAGGCAAAGGCACAGTTTGCAACTATCGAAGCCTCCATTCACAAGGCGTTCAATGAACTTGGTGCGGAGATTGTTCCGCTTTCCGGCAACGAGAGAATCAAGGTGTTATATGACTACTATCACCTTGGAGATGAGGGGAGCTTTGACTTTGACATCAGGGAAGCCAAAAAAGTGGGGGCAGATTTCCGCAACGATTTGTGTAACGGTATGATACAGTTCTACCCGGATTACTTCAAGGACGAGAAGAAATATTGCAGGGCATTATTTATCAAAAAATACCCTTCCAGTCTTTCAGACCGTTTCTTAAATGAAATCACTTCCCTTCCGGTTCATTCCATTACCAGCATTGATGTTGTACCGATTCCGAAGGACATGACAACAAAAATCCTTCAGAAGAAATACCTCGGTATTGAGTCGGATATTATCAAGCAGCAGAGGGTAAGAAACAAGAACAATGATTTTTCTTCCGAAATCTCCTATAACAAGCGAATTGAGAAAAAAGAGATTGAGGAAATCATGGATGATGTGCGTGAGAATGACCAGTGCCTTTACTATGTGGCAGCCACAATTATTCTCATGGCAGACTCGAAGGAAGAATTGGACAGCATGACCGAAACGGTGGAAACCATCGGCAAGCGAAATTCCGTTACCATTGAGGAACATTATCTGAAACAGAGAGAGGCATTAAATACAGCACTTCCTATCGGTGTCAGACAGGTGGAAACCATGCGTACCATGCTGACACAGAGCCTTGCTGTTTTGATGCCTTTTAACGTGCAGGAATTAAATGATGGAAGCGGGTGCTATTACGGCATCAATCAGGTATCGAAGAATATAAATATTGGAAACCGCAAAAAGCTCATCAATGGAAACGGATTCGTGTTCGGTGTTCCGGGTTCCGGTAAGTCCTTCTTCTGCAAGATGGAAATGGGAAATGTCTTTTTGGGAACGGATGACGAGATTATCGTTATCGATCCGATGAACGAGTATTTTGACATTGCCCATACCTACGGAGGAACGGTAGTCAATATGTCTACCTACACGGACAACTATGTGAATCCTCTGGATATGGATGTCTGGAGTCTTGATTTGAACGATAGCAAGGGCATGATCCGTGAGAAGGGAGAGTTTATGCTTGGTCTTTGCGAGCAGTGTATGGGTGAGAGCCTTAACTCCCGCCAGAAGTCCATTATTGACCGATGCGTGAGAAAGCTCTATATCGACATTGCCAGAAGCAGGGAGAAGTATGTGCCTGTCATGTCAGACTTTTATGAGATTTTAATGAACCAGCCAGAGGAGGAGGCAAAGGACATTGCACTTTCCTTAGAGCTTTTTGTCAATGGTTCTTTGAACATCTTTAATCATCAAACGAACGTTGACGTTGATAACCGTTTCACCGTTTACGGTATCCGTGACTTGGGTACGGAGCTTAGTCCCATCACAATGCTTGTTATGATGGAGAGTATCCAGAACCGTATCATTGCAAACGGAAAGCGGGGCGTGGCAACATGGCTGTATATTGATGAGTTCCATGTACTTCTCAATTCGGAGTATTCTGCGAAATATTTGCAGCAGCTCTGGAAAAAGGTTAGAAAGCAGGGCGGTCTTTGTACTGGCATCACGCAGAATGTCGTGGATCTGTTGCAGAACTACACAGCGACAACCATGCTTGCAAACTCCGAGTTTGTTGCCCTGTTAAAGCAGGCAAATACGGACAGCTCAAAAATGGCAAAGGTCATCGGTGTATCAGAAGCACAGCTCCGCTTCGTAACCAATACCCAGAGCGGCATGGGACTGATGAAGTGTGGAAATGTGGTAATACCTTTTGACAACCAGATTGAAAAAGGAACAGACCTTTACAACCTCTACAACACAAATATCCATGAAAAAATTGCCTTAGAGAAAAGCAAAAATGCGGTTGACATTGGCTGATTCTCATGTTAGATTATAGGTAATGAAAAGCTTAAGTGCTTTTGCGGCGATAGAGAGGAGCTACCCGTTCCGGCTTTGCGGGCGATACAAATACAAAGTTAGCCTCTGCCTATGGAATTATCATAGGACTGCTCCCAGAATTGCAATTCAAAAAAGAAAAGATAAGCCTGAGCCTTACAGCCCAGGCATTTTTCTTTTATGGAAACAGGATGATTCCATTTCCAGCGATGAGGATAAGGATGGTTTCATGAAAGATACCCGCTTGTTGAAAATATTTAATGATACCAAAGATGTACTGTGCAAATATGATTATTATATTCATACTGCAAAACGAATACTGCATCTGACAAATACGGAACTGAAAATACCGCATTTGATGGGGCTTCAATATGTTGGCAGACCGAATCAGTATGCCGGGGATTTTGGTGTATATGCAGTAAAGAAGGGCAGAATTACACTGGAGTCATTAGAAAAGCTCGTTAAGAAGTATTATAAAACAAAAGAAAAGCAGGATAGAATGTTAAAGCTGATACATTTGAAACTGGATTATCTTTACCTTTTACCGGAAATGTTCTGCTCTTATTCAAAGTTGTATCTTTTTGATATTAACCATAATCCTGATTCGGAATTTGACAGCGACTATCTTTTAATTCACAGAATGGAAGATAAGGTACTCCATCTGGGGATAGTCAAAGCACAGGGGAAAGAAAAGGGATTGTGCCATTGTAATTCTTTTATTACAACGTATGTTGCAGAAAGAGATTATGATATTCTGTATCGTGATCTGTCACATTCCTATGAAATTACTAGAATTGTCCGTGAGGATAAGATAACAAAACAGGCAGAGGTTATTTACCAGAGTGAACAGGCATCTCTTAGAGAAAAATCAGGTATCGAAAAAATGCTGTATGCAGTTGGAATAGAACCGGAAGAAAAGTTGGTAAGATATATTATGAAGCTAAATGGAAAATTTGGAGAATATCATACGCTGGATATGCTTTCGGATACAGAACAGCTTATGAAGAAATGCCGTGACAAACGGGATGAGGCTCTGGTAAAAGATTTTATCAGTTTGTGGAGGAAATGTACAGATGGCATATAAACAGGAGCTTTGGGATGAGGCAAAAAGGAAATGCCGGCTCGGAGAAGAAGAAATCCGCATGGCAAAGGAAATGGGGCTTAACCCCAAAAGCCTGATAAGGAATATCCCAAATAAAAAGGAAATGTGGAAGGCTCCGGTAAAAGACTGGATTCATGATATGTACGAAAAAAGGCAGAGAAAATCGGAGCAGAAAGCAAAGCGGAAAAGAGAGAATAAACAGTAAATCACAGCATCTAAGCCATTGGTTTAGGTGCTATTTTTTGCTCTTTTTCAGGAAGAAGGTGAGGAAAATTGAACATCAAAAAGGTGGATGACAAGCCGATGGTCATTCATACCAAAGAAAAGACAAAGCTTCATGTAAAGACTGCCCCGGAGACAAAAATCAAGGCGGGAAATGTCCTGACCGTAGAGAGGACTCCGAAGTTTGCCAGGGCAGAGAGGGAAGCAAAGGCAGACAACATGGATAAAAGAATGTCTGCATTAAAGGTAAAGTCTGCCACAAAGGACAGTAAGGGAAAAGCGGATGCAGAAAAGCGTCTTTCCGATAAAAGAGGTCAGTCGGCTCAATCTTCCAGTGTAAAAAGTAAGTCCGTAAAAGAGGACATCAAAAAATCCATACAGAAGGAAAACAGCAAATATGCACAGTTTGAGAAATCAAAGCATGATAGGGAAAAAGCCATTGGAAAGAAAAATGGCAGTACAGTAAGCACGCTTGCTTCGGTAGGTGCAAAGACTTCCTTAGACCAGATGGAGGGTGGCAGTGAGGTTTATGAGTCCTATATGGTTGCAAGAAACTTATCCCGTCCGGTGGAAAGTGCCACAGATGCAGGCAGGAGACTTTACCGTACACAGGCGGCTAAGGAAACCGCAAAGGCCGCAGCAAAGGCGGCTGCAGCAACGGCAGGGACAGCCGCCGGAACTGCAACCACGGGAGTAGGAGGCGTGCTGATCGGTGCGGCAGCCGGAGAAGCTGTGAGCATTGCAATGGATAAAAAGGATGTAAAAAACTCTATAATTACTGTGATATTCTGGCGATCTATATGGTGAAGTATGGAAATGGTGATACTGCTACGGATATGACGGATAAGGCAAGAGTAATAGTTATCCGTATATCCTTTGATTTCTTCTGTACGCTTGCATATCGCCTGAGTTACTGCTGACAATAAATTTTCATTTATTTCACCATCCGAATTATATTCAATCAGAGGCCTTAAATTTTCAATTCCTTCTTCAAAATCAAATTGTGAAATGAACTCAGACAAATCAATGTCCCATCTATTATTTTTTTAAATGAGCAATCCATAAGATTATTGGACTGCCCATAAAACTTATATGTGAAAATCTCTTCGGGGGTGTTTTGTAGCAAGGATGTCTCTTTGCTTAGACACTGTGACATGTGTATAAATCTCCGTAATATTAATGGAGCTATGTCCCAGCATCTCCTGAATATAACGAATATCAACATCAGCTTCTAAAAGACTTGTTGCGAAAGTGTGGCGGAACATATGAGGTGTTATGTGTTGGTCTATGGAGGCTAGAGAGGTATATTTGTTAATCATTCTGCGTACGGACTGATCGGACAGCGCTTTTCCAGATTGATTTATGAAAAAGTTGTTGCAGGTTTGTCTTTCTGTGTCAAAGGCATCGTTATATTCTGATAAAATACTAATTACTGATTCATTGCCAATTTGGATACGTCGTTCCTTGTCTCCTTTTCCATAGATAAGTATTGTTCCATCGTACAAGTTCACATTATTGATTTTTAAGGAGCAGAGTTCTGATATTCTCATTCCGGTTGCAAATAGTAGTTCCGCAACGGCAGCATCTCTGAGGGCATTTCTTTTCTGATAAGAAGTCTTGGCATTTTCCCGTTGTTTGTATATTGTAGACAAAAATGTTTCAACCGTATGTAGGGGGATGGTCTTAGGCAGTATTACGGGTTCACGAAAATGTATCAGTATTTTATTGAATGGATTATGGTCAAGGATATCCTTGTATTCCAAGTAATGGAACAAGGCTTTTACCGATGCTATTTTGCGTTTTACAGTTTTGGGCTTATATTGCTCATGCAGCTGGGCGATATACTGTTCCAATGTTCTGGAAGTAATCTCTGTAATATTGGTGATGGAAATTTGCTCAGAAAACTGCCGAAGATCGATTCGGTATGCTTTCAGCGTTTTCTCGTCAAGACATTTTTGCGAATTGCAGTATTCCAAATAATTGCTAATGCATGTTTCTAAAGTATCCATAGTTTAAATCTCCTTTGTGTTTTAAAGTATCGTATATTGATTTTAGTTCTTGCGTTCGCTTCATGAAATGTTTTGTTGCCGTTTTCTGCAAAAATAAGTCATTTTCTGTAAAGATTATTGCATATAAGAAGATGTTTGGTATCATATGAAAGATACGCATATTAAAAGTAGAAACATATCTGCAAGAAAAACACTAATGATAGTATTTGGCATAAGGGTACATATGCTAAGATGGATTATTTGAATACAGTTATTAAATATTGGGTATATGCTATCAGGAATCATACCGAAAGGTTTGATGTTTGGTACAAAACGGAAGCTGTGAAAAGCTAAATATGGTTAGAGAACAAGTGGTAAGTTAATTTTACCATTCGTTTTCTGCTTTTTAGGGATAAATCAAAAATTAACCTGTAAATGGTTGGAAAATGATGTGCATTGGGTTACTTTCTGGACTAGGACAGAAAAGTGTCGATTGCTATGTTAAGAATTGCCGTGTGTGACGACAGCAGGACAGATGTTAAAATGTTGGAAGCTGCTTTTGATGAGCTTCCCGATTATCCTGTTGAATATGATGTGTATTTTAGCGGGAAAACTTAATGGTATTTTCTGATATACTGCTAAAGTCAGAAAGGGCGGGCTATGCGTAACGGAGAAAACTTGTACGAAATAATAGCCGGTAACATCAGGAGGGAACGGAAAAGGTTATCCCTGACGCAGGCAAAGCTTGCGGAGCGGGCAGATGTATCCATAGATACTGTCAAAAGTATAGAAAACGGCAGGAGGGCAATGAGCCTTGACACTTATTTGAACATAGTGCAGGCATTGGAGACTTCACCGCTTGCTCTAATGAGCCGGGAACAGCCGGAACAGTACATAGAGCGTTTTATTTTTATGATGAATCGGTGCAACGAAAGAGAAATAGAGTTCGCTCTGCATATGGTGGAGCAGCTTCTGAAGGGGCAGGATAACTATTTGAGTAAATAGTGTCCTGCCACATTACCATATCTCTTTTGACAGTTTTTCGGCAAGATAAGCGATGACTTCCTCTACAGTTGGACTGTCCCCTTCACATGGAAAGCTATTCCAGAAGTGCTGTACTTTCGGATCGCTGCTTTTCATGGCATAGGAAACAGCCCGCCCAATTTCGGATTTGACTTCCTCCGGCGTGATGCCTTCTCTTTTTGCGATAATCCTCAGATTTTTTTCAATCTTTTGTTTTTTCTCTGGGTTCATGGTTTTATAAAATTCCTTCCTTAATCTCTATTACTATCATACAACATTAGAATGACCTTACGAGTTTTTTCTATGCCCGCAGGGTTGTTTTTTTATTTTATCAAAAATATGCAAAAACATGTGCGGAAAAGGTGTACGATGTTCCATTTAAAATAGTGGGTGCAGTCACTCTGATTGTTGTTGAGCCTGCGGTACAATACTTACAGCTTAAGCAATATATAAGACGTCAGAAAGAGTAATCAATGCAGTATTATGACAAGAAAGCTGTTGGTGAGCGGATTAAGGCAATCAGGCTCCGTAATGGGATGACACAAAGCAGGTTGGCGGAGAAACTGGACTATACCAGTGAACGTCAGTTGCAGAGGATTGAGAGCGGGGAAACTTCCTGCTCTGTGGATAAGCTGATGGAACTGGCACAGATTCTCGAAGTGAGTACGGATTATTTGCTGTTTGGATATGAGAGTGCCTGTAGAGATGACATGGAAAAGTATATGTCGGGGAAATCAGGCAGGGAAAAAGAGTACATATGCCGGGGGTTGGATGTTGTAGTATCGAATATGGGTGTGTTGTTGAATGGGGAGTGACGAAATTTGTAGAATATGATGATTTTTTTGGGGGATGTGTGGTATAATTTTAAAAAAAATAGTGATATCTATAAGAAGTGTTTTGAACCTATAGATGAACAAGAGAGTTGTACGGATGACAGTATAAAAGAGATAATTAGGAAATATTAGAAAGGTATGGATATGGAGTATCTGGAAGTACATTCAGAAATTTTCGATGATATAGTGGAAGACATCAAACAAAGAAATCTTTCGAGGAATAATATGCCCAAAATTATTGTGGGGACAGGACTTTCTGTGATTTATGGTGTTCCGGGGATGAAGAAATTAGCAGAGCACTTGGCAAAAGAAATTACACAGTCAAGTGATGAACATTTGAAAGAGATTTGGAAGAATCACTGTGATGAGATAGAAGCAAATGGCTTAGAGGCAGGTTTGGCTAATCTTGCACAAAATGAAAATGATTTAGTAGATGCGATTAAGCCGATAACAGCAAAGTTTATTTTGGAGAGTGAGGAAAAACTTCACAGAACGATTTATGAAAAAGATACTGGTTTTTGCAGGCTGCTGAACTATTTGAGTGGTACGGTTAGTGTCGATAAAAAGATAATTGACATTATGACACCAAACTATGACCGGATTATAGAGATTATATGTGATAAGTTAGGGATAGGCGTTATCACTGGATTTTACGGGAGCCTATATGGAAAATTCAGTAGAAATCTGTTAAAACAGCCAACAGAAGTATATAATTGTAAGAATTATTCATGGATTAGGCTTTTTAAGCCTCATGGCTCCATAAATTGGATTAGTGAGAATGGAAAAGAATATCTAACAAATGATTATGAAATTCTAAAAGAAAAAGCAGAATATATTGAGATTGTAACACCTGGAAGTTCAAAGTATAAGGTTGGAATGACAAACAATACGTTTCGATGTATGAGAGAAGAATTTAATGAACTATTGAATCCGAGGGATAATTATTCGCTTTTAATATATGGATATGGATTTAATGATGATCATTTTGACACTGCACTATTTGACAGTTTTCAGAAGAATGTCCTTATTTTATCAAGGGATGTTAAGCCGGATATAATCAATAAGGCACTGGAGAAAAAGAACATTACTGTATTTTATCATGAGGATGACAGAGAATATATGATTTTTAAGTCGAAAAAATACACAATAGATATGCCGGTGTGGGATATTAATCAATTTGCTGATTTGTTTATAGGATAAAAGGGGTGATTTTATGGCAGGAAATATTAATGATTGCTTGGCAGACACAAATTGCATAGGTATGGTGGAAAATGTAGACACCCGAAAAGTTGTGGTGGGGGTTGAAAATGAAGGAGTACTAAATACATTAAAAATCAACGATATTGTTGTTTTGGGTGGAAGTAATTCTGATGAGAAGCTGATTGGAATTTTGACTAAGGTGACAAAGAAGAAAGTTGAATTTGATGAAACAGAGCAGACAGAAGACCTATTGTATTCAAATAACTGCTGTGTCGTTAATTTGGTGGGAAGTTTTTACAATAAATATGGTGCTGGAAGTGAGAATAAATTCAAAAGAGCAATTAATACATATCCTGAAATAAATAGTAAAGTATATCAGGCGAATGAAGCCGCAATGCAGATGATAATGAATGCTGTGAGTGGCAAGGCGGCAGCGAGTAAAAGTTTAGAAATCGGACATTTTGCCAGCAATAAGGATGTGGCAGCAATATTAGATGGCAACCGTTTCTTTCAACGACATGCATGTATTGTTGGCAGTACAGGAAGTGGAAAATCCTATACAGTTGCCAGTGTATTGGAAAAAGCCAATCAATTACCATATGCCAATATGGTCGTTTTCGATTTGCATGGGGAATATAATGAGTTATCCTATGCAGATCAGATTAAGATTTGTGATGAACCAAGTGGCTTACATATTCCATTATGGTTTTTCAATTATGAGGAAATTCATTCATTGTTTGTAGAATCATCAGAAGGAACATCAACTAATCAAAGGGCGGCGGTAATCAATTATATTTTGCAGAAGAAAAAGGAATATATCAAAAATAGCATGAGTGCTGTTTCAGAAGAAATAGTCACTGCTGATACACCGGTTCCTTTTTCAGCAAAGGAACTAATAGAATATCTGGAGAAGCAAAATATTTTAGAAGTAGATACTGGTGAGGTCTATAAGTCAAAAGATAAAGAAGGACAGGCAAAAACAAAGAGAGGGCAGTACTATGATAAACTGACCAACTTGATTACTCGTCTGAGAACGAAGATGGATGATAAAAAGTATGGATTTGTATTCAATGAAAAGGATACAACACAGGCGGATTATTTAAATCAATTTGCTGCAAGGATTATGGGGAACGATAAATATCGAATTAAGGTTATAGATTTATCAGAGGTTCCATCCGATATGTTAGCAATTATCATTGGTATTGTCACTCGTATAATATATGATATACAGTTTTGGATGACTCCGGCAAAAGGTGAGGTACGTCATCCGCTGGTGCTGGTGTGTGATGAGGCACATATTTATATGTCTAATGACATGTCAAAAATGAAAGCGGTAGAGAAGAAATCCCTTGAAATTTTTGAGAAGATTGCAAAAGAGGGAAGAAAATATGGAATCGGGCTGCTGATAGTATCTCAAAGACCGGCAGAATTAAATACAACAATCATGTCTCAGTGTAATAATATCGTCAGCCTAAAGGTAACTAATGACAGGGACAAATCGGCGGTGGCGGCAATGCTGACAGATTCGTTAGTGGGCATTGTGGAAATGCTTCCCAATCTGGATGTTGGTGAATGTGTTGTCGTTGGTGATGCAATTATGTTGCCATCAAAGATTATCCTAGATAAGCCGAAAGAAAAGCCCAAGAGTGCAACTATAGATTTTTGGGATCGGTGGTACGATGGAAAACAGACTGTTTTTGATATTGATGCGGCAACGTTGAATTTAATAAAGCAGTCGAGAGGATAAGGAACTAATAAAAAGTGAAAGATAATCCGGTATTATCTGTTGAATTTCATAGAGCTGCTAGATAATAAGAATTTTTTCTTTGTGTTGTTTTAGATGTGGGTGTTATGCCGAGCAATAAGGATGTAAACAATTGTAAATTATCCAAATATGTAGGATGTGTGTCTTTGCTTTAGAAGGTAGAGGAATTGAAAATGATAACAGTTGATAAAGGAACTGAATTTGAAAGTAATGTATGTCAAATATTGTATACCACAAATCCTTATTCCATTTCTCATTATGATGGGGGACCAGATCGCGGAAGGGATATATTATTACAATATAAAATCGGGACAATGATTTATGATGTTATTGTCGAATGTAAATGTTATGCTCAGTCTGTAAATAAAGAAAATATAATGTCAAGTCTAGACTGGGCAAAAATCCACCGACCTGCATTATTATATTTATGGATTAAACCTTACTTAACGCCTTCCACTAAAGATTATATTAATTTATTTTGCAAAGAATATGGCATTTCAGTTTTATTTGAAGAAGAATTAAATATAGAAAAATATAATGAAGAATTAGAAAAAGAAAAATCAGATATTTTAGTTAATTTAAAGGAACGTATTATAGATTCGTTAAAAAATTCAAACCATACGAATTTAGTAGAATTAGAATACGATAATCAAATTGTATATACAGATCACTATCTTGCGGATCGTGAATGGGAAAGAAATATTTTAATGGGGAACGACTATTTAGCTTATTATATTCAAGGAGTTTCTGCATGTGGAAAGACACAATTATTAAAAAATATAGCTTATGTATATAACCAAAATGGAGAAAATATTTTTTGGCATACTATTTATGATGAAGAAAGTGAACGGCAAATCAGTTCCTTTTTCTTTTCTTTATCTCACTTTTTTGAAATACATTACAATGATTGCAATCTAAAAAATTATTTACAGAACCATGGTTTTTATTTATCAAATGAATTAATAAGCATATTAATGTATTTGTTAAAGCTTTTTCGTCCGATTATTATAATAGATAATGTTCATAAATGTTCTTTCGAGAATATGATTTTAAAAAATACATTTGAAACTATTATAACGGCTAAAACAAATAGAATTTATTTTATTGGTTGGTTTAATATTTTTCCTAAAACAGTTAACATTAAAAACAATCTAAGAATATTGGTACTAGAGGGCTTAGAAGAGAAGGATCTTGATTCAATAATTATTCATCATATTGGGATATCAAGGAAAGATATTGCGGCTTTAATCAAAAATCAGTATAATGGTCTGCCTGGTTATGCCATATTGGTAGATAGTCAAACAAACCAAAACAATCTTGAATCAAATGATACATACTTGCATGGCTTTATAGATTATTTAAGCCCAAGTGAGAAAAGGGTATTGTTTATTTTGACTTATGCATCATTGCCAATTGAAAAAAAATACTTTTCTAAATTGAATTTACTTGAAAACTTATCACAGTTAGTGGAAAAAAGATTAGTTGAGAATAGAGGGAATAGTTACCATGTTCACGACAAATATAAACCATTTTTTAAAAGTTATACTTTGAATAATGAAGATTTTCAAGAAATTATAAATGATCTTACAATAATATCTGAAACCGAGATTGATATTGTATTGGACATTATTAGCATATACAATGAGCATAAGCTACTACAAAATGCATACTGTTTTTTGGAAAAATCATTTCCTAGACTTTTACATCATCAGCTGATTAAGAAAACATTAAAACTTGTTCAACAAATGGAAGAAATTTCGACTGACAATGAGTATTTAATAGAATTATGTAAAATGAAAATAATTTTATTAGAGCGGCTGTCGCAATATGATTTATGTGTTCAGTATCTGACAATAATAGAAAAGGATATTGATTTTTGTTCTTTACCATGGGAAAGCATATATTATGTTCAATTAAGGTGCTTCTATTTTTGTGATTTATATGACAAATTATTACTCTCATTTTATGATAACAGAAAATATATTTTTGAACAGATGAAAGAAGAACTTCGAATACAAATTCTGCTTCTTATAGGAAGAGTTTACTATATTAGAGGAGATTTGGAAACTTCTCTCACGATATATTTGCTTAGTTATCAATTTGCGATTTCTAATAATAATACTTCTTTAGCAGTAAAAACAATACATAGAATTGCGATGATAGAATGTTGCAAAGGATTATATCCAGAAAGTAAAAACACTTTTTTAAAAATAGCGGAATTGGAAACACTAATAACCCCAAAGCGAAAATCGTTTGCATATTATCGTATTGCTAAATGTTGCTTTGCATTGGATGAGTTAGATGAGAGTATAGACTATTTACAAAAAAGTATTTCGATTAAAGAGTCTTATAACGATAAACGAGGAATTATGTATGCGTATAAATTAATGGCTAACGTATATTTTAAAAGACATGAATTTGTGGATGCGATATTTTATATAGAACAGGCACAGAATATTGCAAAAGAACTTGGATTAGCTAAAGAAGTAGTAGCTGTCAATTTGACTTTAGTTAAAAATATAATGAAATATGAGATAAATTATAAAGAAATCAATATCGAAGAATTATTATATGATTGTTTATGTATTGCATCAAATGAAAAGTTGCTTTTTCGAATTGATACCATTGTTCGCCTATCAGAAGGAACCTATACTGATTTACATAATGAATCAAAAAAGCAGTATGAATTGACTAAACAATTCTTAGAACGTAGTGTATTAGAACAATGTGATATATACAGCAAATATTTATCTAAGCACATAAAAAATTTATTTGAGCGGTTACATAATAATAATAAAGCTATTACATCTACCTTGCTAATAGAAGCAGGCATCATAACTTCGGAGCTAAAAAATTTGAGAATAAATGTAGATGATTTATAATAATTTCTGAACTAATCCATTAGGATATTTAGGAATATTTTCGAACTGCTTATCCTTTATAATAGCAGTTAACATTCTTAATGCTTGATTATGTGAACAAATTATAATATTATTTTTTAAAAGCATTTTTTCTATAGAATGTGAGAAAGAGGTAATTCTAAATTTGAATTCATCAAAACTTTCTCCCATAGGAGGTGTCATATATTCTTTAAAATGCCCATTAAAAAAGTAATCTGGATATTCTTTAAATAATTCGCATCGTTTTTTACCTTCCAGAATCCCCATATTTCTTTCAATAATACGCGAATCTGTAGAAGAAGAGATTTGAAGCCCGGATTGCGTTTGTAGTATTTTTCCTGTTAAGACACATCGATTTAATGGTGAAGAGATCAGTATATATGATTCCAACTGACTTTCTTTGCTTAAAATGGAGTAGTTAACAGAGTACTCTAGTAGCGGGCAATCCGTTTGTCCGCTAACAATATTTTTTTCATTAAATAACGTCTTACAATGTCTAAGAACATATAATTTCTTTTTCATGTTAAATTTTTAAGTTGAACACAGGTGTTAGCTTGTCAACAATAACTCCTTTTTTATATTCGTTGCACCATTTATAGGCAGAATCGCCTCTATAATAAAAAGGCATATCAATAATATTATTGGTCAACATCTTTGATTTGTTGGTATATGTCACTATATAATTATTAGCAGACCCATTACATTTTTCGGAACTGATAACAGAAGATAATGCATATCCCCCGCCATGAGGAGCACAAAACAATATTTTATTAGGGGATATTTCAACTGGTTCATTTATATTAGTTATAGGTAAATCTTCTTCTGGCGATAACATAATTGGGCACATAAAAGGAAGATTATCTGCATATGCTCCTAGGAGGATTGTTCCCATATCCATAAAGCCTTCATGCGTACGATGAAATAAGATTTGTGCTTCAGGAAACAATTCTTTTAAAATTAGTTCACGGTAATACATAGACTTTTTTTCAAAATACAAATATTTATTATAATATAAAGAGGCGTCATCATTTTTTAAAAAATGAAAAGGTGTGCCTAAGATATCAATGCTGCAAACCCTTGCCATTAAATCGTCATTTTTTTCGCTATATAAGGACTTTTTTGCAAAAGAGAAAGAACCATGTATTAAGAAGTAATATGTATTTTTCTTTGCGTTATAATAAAGTCCAAAGAAATGATTACGCTTATTAAAATCATTTGGATTAATATCATCATATGAATTTATAATCTCTAAATATTTTTTTTGGATTTGTTCAATATCGTAATCCTGATTTGGGACTTCTGCAAAAATAATACCACAACAATTTGGTCGAAAATCAATTGGTATAAATGGTATAGTCTGCCCTATATTGATAATACATCCATACGGGAACCCTGCATTCCAGCGTAGAGCGTTTCTTGTATAAGTGAAATCAGGCAATGCAATGAAAAAATTGTTTGAAATATCTAAGTCCAATTTTTCCATACAGATATTTAAACGCGTAAGCCCTATAATCCCATGTTCTTTTGCTATATTAGCAGTAGCATCTTTAGTACTTAAGTCTATAAAATGTTTTATAGATTCATTATAATATTTAATATTTTGTTTCATAGTTTATCCCTCTTTTCTATTAGCAATTAGTAACTTAAATTTTAATTTTCGGTACATGTTATAGATAATTTACAATTGTTTACATCCTTATTGCTCGGCATAACACCCACATCTAAAACAACACAAAGAAAAAATTCTTATTATCTAGCAGCTCTATGAAATTCAACAGATAATACCGGATTATCTGTCAAAAAGAGACAACTCACTCGGAGTTGTCTCTTAAAAATTATATTTTAAATTTCCTCTTTGATGTTTTGCGGCAAGAATATCTTTTTGCTCTGTTTTAATTCATTTATCCATGATATGCCATACATAAACTTACCAGATTACACCGTCCTACTCGCCAATCTGTGTCGTAAAAAAATCAGGTGTTTTGTCCTATCATAGTTACAGGCGCACATGAGCCTTGAACTATGAAAAACTAAATAGGACACGCATACACCTGATTTTATTTTCGCCTTTTTATCTGTCTATGCTTATTGCAGGGATAAAGGGGTGGCAGAGTCCCATTTCGTGCGAAGATGTACCTGCAAGGATTTCATTGTTGCCCGTGAAGGTATGGAGCAGAGGATTGTGCCTACTGGCATGGCAGTCAGAGATAATGAGGTAAAACGGCACCGGAATTTCAGCAAAAAGCATTTTTCGGGAGTGGCTGCCTGTGGATTTCGTCTGGTTGGGCATGACGGAGGTGCAGTGCGGGATGAAGCCGTCCCAGTGTATGTTACTCGGTTCGGGGATTCTGCTAAGAGGCAGATTTTGGAGAATGGCGGTCTTGTGCCGCTGTTCTCTGCAATAAAGAAGTTTGTGCTGCTTGAAGGATAGATTATTTAAGAAGTTATCTTTTGAGATAAGGGGGCGGGTGCACCGCATTCTTATCTCAGGAGATAACAGCCGGCATATCTTTCTGTAATAATCTAAGAAAGAGCAGGTAAAGAGAATATGTGCAAGATAGGCATTATGTTAGGTACAGCCGGGGAGAATCTTCCTTCGGCTATTTTATTTATGAACTCCAACAAATCGGAGAAGAACATCCGTAAAAAGGTTGCCAAGACCAGAGAGAAGTGTCTCTCGCATGGAATTATCTTAGGACATGATGTGGTCATTTGCAAAGGACCGGACAGGGATGTTGACCGTGATGCAGTCAATCTCTTGATTTCCTTTTTGATGACCGGACAGTATGATATGGTGGCGGTGGACAAGCTGACAGATTTAACGGAAGATGTATCCGATATGGAGGAACTTATGAAGGATGCTGCTAAGATTGGTGTCGGCTTCCTTGAATTATCCACAATGGACTATTACGAATACAAGGATGTAAAGTCTGCCCCTGACAATATTATTCCGATATGGGACGGAGGTACAGACTGCTGATGAAGATCATACGAGGAGACATACTTTATGCGGATTTGGGTGGTCAGTATCAGGGAAGTATGCAGGGAGGTATGCGACCTGTGGTTGTTGTCAGCAATAACATGGCAAACAAGCACAGTACCGTAATTACGGTAGTCCCTCTCTCCACCAAAATCTTTAAAAAGAAAAACCTTCCAACTCATGTATTCGTATCGACATACCGGGCAGAGGGATTAGAACAGCACAGCATAGCCCTCTGTGAACAGGTGACTGCCCTTGATTATGGCAGGATTATTGAGAACATGGGAAAGGTTGATGAGGAAACCCTCGCAAGGATCACCGAGGCGGTGCAGGTACAGGTGGGGGTGTTTGATAAGTATAACAGATAACAGATAAAAGATACGACGTATTAGAGCCGGGCAGTTTGTCCGGCTTTTACATACAGAGGTTTGTATGTCATAGGACAATCTGCGAATTGAATAGAATGAAACAAGCAGAAGATAGGAGAGCTAAAGTGTTAGATATATCAGAGGAAAAACTTGATGCAATGGCGGCTGTGGATATTCGGACTGTGGATATAAACACGCTGACAGATATTCGGGATATCAAAATTGACACAAAACTACCCGTAGAAGAAAAACTGGCTTCTTTTGCAAGACAGACAAATAATATCTATGTCCATCGTATGGGAGACTATGTGGTTAAGGTCAGATTTCAAAAGGAGGGAGCCAGTATAGACGATAAGATGGAGGAATACCTGCGGCATTTAGCAGAAATTCACATATAGTACATTTTTGATAAAAATCGAAAAAGCCTTGAAAGAATCTAAAAGTTATGTTAACCTAAAATCAGGACAAATCAAGGAAACTCTTGAATTTTAGGTTTATTACAGCTTAATAACTTAAAAGTCAGGAGTGATCAAATGAATAAAAAACATTTTCTAGCAGCCATGTACCTCCGTCTTTCAAGGGATGACAGCGATGTCGGAGCTGTGACAGACAAGGATGGTAGACTGAAATCCGAGAGTAACAGTATCGGAAATCAGAGAGAGCTGATCAGAGCCTTTATCCATGAACAGCAGGATATTGAATTGTATGATATTTATGTTGATGATGGGTTTTCGGGCAGTAATTTCGACAGACCAGAATTTAAAAGAATGATAAGCGACATCGAAGCAGGAAAGGTGAACTGCGTCATTGTAAAAGACCTTTCTCGTTTTGGGCGTGATTATATTGAATCCGGGAGATATATACAAAAAATCTTCCCGGCTCTTTCTGTGCGTTTTATTGCACTTACAGACCATTATGACAGCTTTCATGCGGATGTAGGGGAGAGCGGCATTGTGCTTCCGGTCAAAAACTTCATTAACGATTCCTATTGCAGAGATATTTCCACAAAAGTGAAAAGCCAGTTTGAAGTAAAGAGAAAGAATGGGGAGTGTATTGCTCCGTTTGCCCTTTATGGATACAGAAAGGCGGATAACAACAAAAATCAGCTTGTGGTGGACGATTATGCTGCGGAAATTGTGCGTAAGATTTTTAACTGGAAAATGGAGGGTGTTGCGGTTTCAGCCATAGCGGATAAATTGAATGAACTTGGTATCCTTTCACCCAAAGAGTATAAAAAATCCACAGGCGCAAATTACAGAGGAGGATTTTCCGGTGCAGTAAAATCCATGTGGAGCAGTGCCACAGTAAAGCGAATACTGACAAATGAGATGTATCTCGGTCACATGGTGCAGGGGAAAACAGGAAAGATAAATTATAAGCTGAAAAAAAGTGTGGAAAAACCTGAAAAAGATTGGGTTAAGGTGGAAAATACCCATGATCCGATCATATCGGAAGATGTTTTTCTAGTTGTCCAAAATTTGTTGAAGGTTGATGGACGGGTGAGTCCTGTATCAGAGAAAAACAGTTTTTTTACAGGATTATTGTTTTGCGGAGATTGCGGAGAGCAGATGATAAGGCGGATAAACCGCTATAAGAATACACAGAGGGTTTACTATATCTGTTCCACCAAAAACCGGGGTGAGGGCTGTACCAGACACAGTATACCGGAAGATGCTCTTAAGCAGCTTGTATTGGAAATGGTAACGAAATTTGCAAACTGTTTTTTGCAGGAAAAGCAGATGTTTGAAAAAGCTCTGGATATGGAAACAAATTTTGAGTCCATAGTCCATTATGATACCGAAATTGCAAGATTAAAGGAAGAACAGGATAAATATTATTCTCTCTGTTCGGGCTTATATGAGGACTTGAAAGAAGGGATTATCACAAAGAGCGAATTTGAACGTTTGCACAGCGAGTTTAAAAGGAAAACCGGAGAATTTGAGGAAGCACAGAAAAAACAGGAGCTTATGATTAAGGAACTGTTTAAGAATGGTGTCATCTCTGCAGCAAGGCTCAAGACCATGCAGGACTGTGCGGAACTGAGAGAGATAGACCGTTATACTCTTTGCAGTATGGTAAAGAAGATTTCAGTATATGAGAACCACAGAATTGAAATTGAGTTTTATTATACGGATCAGTATCGCATTATGCGGGAAGTCAATAAGAGAATAAAAGACGAACAGAAGAAAAACTGTTTGGCAGAAAGGAGTGCATAAGAATGGGCAGAGTATCCAAAAGAAAAACAGCAGGCGTTCAGACAGAACAGAATGTGAAAGTCAGACGATACAGAGCTGGTATCTATGCAAGACTTTCAGCGGATCATGATGAAAGAAAGAATGAGTCAGTGGAGGTTCAGATTGAGATTGCAAGGAAATATGTAGAAGAATTTAATCTGAAGAATACGGAAGAAATTATAGACATTATTGATTGTTATTCCGATTTAGGAAAGACCGGCAGCAATTTTGAAAGAGAGGGCTTTCTTAGGTTATTGCAGGATATAAGGCTTGGTGAGATAAATTGCGTCATAGTAAAAGATTTGTCAAGGTTTGGCAGAAATTACCTGGAGGCGGGCAATTACATTGAGAAGATATTTCCGTTTTTAGGAGTACGCTTCATTGCAGTTGCCGATGGGTTTGATACCGGAAAGGAAGGCAATGAGAATAAGCAGATGGCTTCCGAAATCAAGAACCTTGTAAATGACATGTACGCAAAGGATTTTTCCAAAAAGGCTAAGCTGCATTTAAAACAGAGGAGAGAAGAAGGCTCTTATGTTGGCGGTCCTCCACCTTATGGATATATGGCAGAATGGAGCGGAAAACGGCGTAGATTGATACCGGATGAAAATACGGTGGATATTGTTTGCTTTATATTTGAGAAATTCGTTGAAACGGAAAGCTATACTGCGGTTGCGGATGAACTGAACCATAGACAGATCAATCCCCCTTCTCTGTATAAGAAAACAAAAGAAGTTTACTATACACCCGAAGCAGGAGCATATAAAGGGTGGGATAAGAGTTCGGTGGAGCGAATACTGAAAAGTGAAACCTATACAGGAACTCTGGTGCAGGGAAAAACCAGTATAACTGCAAGGGATGAGAAGAACCGTATTCATAAGCCGGAAGATGACTGGGTGATCACAAAGGATGCACATGAGTCATTGATTGATAGGGAGTTATATCAGAAATCGGTGGAAATCAGAGAAAAAATGAAGGAGCGCAAAGCTTCGTATAATCATCCAACGAAGGGTTATCCGCTTGGGGAAAACATTTTTGATGGTGTACTGTATTGTGGAGTATGCGGCAGAAAAATGACAAGAAGCAGCTATGTAAAGCACTATGCAGATGGGGAAAAAGCAAGGCTTGACGGATATTTCTGCTTAAACAGCGGACAGACGAAAATTAAAGTATGCCCGGACTCTAACCGTATTTCAAAGAATGAGCTGGTGGATATATTGTTACCTCTTATCCGTATGGAATTTGCAGTTTTCCTGAACAAGCCGAATCATTACATGGAGTATGGCAAAGAAAGAATTGCAGAGGCGGTTAAGAAGGCAGAAGCAAGACTAAGGGAAACAGAGGTAAAGATGAGACGTTCTCAGGAGGAAGAAAGCTGTGTATATATTGACTACCGTGCTGGGAAAGTTCCACAAAAGGAATATGTGGCTTTTAAGATGAGGCAGGCAGACATACTGGAAGAATTGAAAAAACAGCAGAAAAGTCAGCAGCAGGAAATAAGAGCATTGGATAAACTCGCCGGAAAATATATGGCAGCGATTAAAGCCCTGTTAAAACTGAAAAGTGGAAAAGAGCTTACAAAGGATATGATAGAGGCGTTTATTTCAAAAATATATGTTTATCCGGGAAAGCGTATAGAGGTTATATTTACCTTTACAGCAGACTGTATGGAAGGGGTGAAGTAGAATGGAGCGTTTGGCATTATATTTACGTTTATCCTTAGAGGACGAGGGAGAAAAGGACGAGAGTAATAGTATAAGCAATCAGAGAAAGCTGATATATGAGTACATACATCACGATTCCGAATTAAGCGGGTATGAGGCTGTGGAGTTTAGTGATGATGGCTTCTCCGGCACCAATATGAACAGACCGGGGATGCAAAAGTTGTTAAAGGAGGTAAGGGCAAATAATATCAGATGTATCATTGTCAAGGATATGTCCCGCTTTTCAAGAGATTATATTGAGATGGGTACTTATCTGAACCAGATATTCCCTTTTATGGGCATTCGTTTTATCGCTATCAATGACCATTATGACAGCAGGGAACATCACGGCAGTACCATAGAGATTGATACCGCATTTCAGACTCTTTTATATGATCTTTACAGCAAGGATGTATCGGTTAAGGTAAAGGCTTCTATTGAAAATAAGTGTGCAAAGGGAGAATATGTTTTCGGACAGGTTCCCTTTGGATATGAAAAAAGCAAGGAAGAAAAAAATGCAGTTATTGTAAATGAACGTGAGGCAGAAATTGTGCGCTATATCTTTTCTCTTGCGGTTCAGGGGAAAACTAGCACACAGATAGCAAGACAGCTTTATGAGGAAAACGTACCTACCATTACTCAGATGCGTAATCCGGAAAAGAAATATACAGACGGTAAGGTCCATTCATGGAGTGTAACTGCTATCAGAAAAATATTGAATAACCGTTTTTATCTCGGAGAAATGGCATATGGAAAATCGGTCAGAAAGTCCGTAGGAAGTCAAAACGGTATTGCTGTACCGAAAGAAGATTGGAAAGTAATTCGGAATCACCACGAGGCACTCATTTCAGAAGAAATATATGAGCAGGTATCGTCATTCAGACTGGATTATTCTACAAAAAGAAACAGAGAGAAGCATCCGCTTACAGGGAAATTATATTGCGGTGGATGCGGTTATTCCATGATTTATAAACCGCTGCACGAAAAGAACCGTTACAGGCGGTTTGAGTGCCGAAAACATGCTCTGTTGCAAATTCCGGATTGTTGCACTTACATGAATGCTGATCTATTCGAAGAAACCGTATTGATGATGCTGAATAAAGAGTTAATGCTTCGTGGAAATGCTATGAAACAGAATGAAAGCCTATCTTCATTTCAACGGGCAGGCATCCAGTCATTGAAAAAGAAACTGGAGGAATGCAGACAGGAACAAAAGCAGATTCGGGCAGAAAAGGATAATTTGTATGAACAGTATGCTTTGAAAGCAATCAGTAGTGAGGAGTATCAGAAACGTTCAAACGAGCTGACAGAGCGCTTATCTTCATTATCCGCAAAGGATTCTGATACAGCGGGAAAGCTTTCTGGATTGGAAAGCGAATACCAGAAAGCAGAGGCTGATATGAAGCAGATTATCCGGTATTCGCATATTGAAGAATTGACGCAGAAAGTGGTTGATACTTTTATTAGAAGAGTTTATGCTTATAAAGACAAAAGGATAGAGATTGAGTGGAATTTCAGTATGGATTGCGGAGTAAGTCAGGCAAATGGAACTTAGCAATAACTATTCATCAATTTTTACAGGACTTAGCAACTATTTCACATCAACCCAACGAAGTTATGCTGGATGACGAGGTTTTTATTTGAAAAAAATGAAAAAAGTTCTTAACAATAACTTGACATCAACGGGGTATGGGCGGCTCAATATTGAGGGGGTATTTCGATTCCTTGCCGGGTCTTAATGTGAAAAAATATAACATGACGTATATTACTGACAAAATGTGTAAAACTATTTAAGGAATATATGTACTCTCAGAGTCTTCTAAATGAAGCAGTATATTGAAAATATAGCCAGAATGCTTCGTTAGAAGAAGATTCCGAAAGCGCATAACATATGGGAGGAATCAATGATATGAAAAAGAAAGTAGTTATTACAGTATTATGCGTCATGAGCTGCTTTATGCTGGCATCCTGTGGAAAGAAAGGCAATGAGGGTAAAGATCCTCTTACCGGAGAAGAACAGAATCAGGCAGAGGAAAGCAGCAGTACAGAAGAATCACAGACAGGTGACAACAGAGATTTTGATACAGTGCTTTCAGAGGCGTCTCAGCCAATGGAGATCATGGATTATATCAATACAAATCTGCCCAATGCATCCAATGAAGATACGAACCGTTACCTTGGGGGATTGCTGAGCTTTGGAAATGATATAAGAGATATTGATTTCACACAGCTGGAAGACAGCAGACAGTATATGCCTGAAGATATGATTGCCTTTATGGATTTGATGAAGCTGGAAGCAGAGACACCGTCTATGGTCATGTCTACAGAAGAAAATCGTAAGGTGATCGGTATGACCTTGTCAGAGATGCTGGAGAGAGCATTGCTTTTTGAGCAGCATTTAGAGAAATATCCTGATAACGTTACAACACAGGCTGCATATAAGCTCTATGAAGAGATTGCACTGAATGCTATTTCAGGAGGCTATGACAGGGAAAATGGCATAGATAATTATTATCAGGGTGAGAATGCAGATGAAGTAGATCAGCGTTCACTGGAATATTACCAAAAGTTTGCCGAGGCTAACCCTGATAGCAGATTAGGTCAGGTAGTGTCTGAATATATTGCACTGTTACAGTCCAAGAATTTCAGAATTGATGAAGATATGGAGCAGTTCTATCGCAGTATTCCTTTGAAGCTTCGCCAGCAGGCAGACCAGACAGAAGGTATGACAGAAGCTGCTGGTGAGACACAAGGCGCTGCAAATACTACGGCAGGCACAACACAAAATGTAACTCCATAATTGGCAGATAAGAAAATTCGCTGTATAATGTAACTATTCAGAGCCATGTAAATTGAGACGGATATGGTTGCTTGCAAACATATTTGGCACAATTTATATGGCGAAGTAACCACATGAACAAAAAAGAGCTGCGAAGCAGCGGTTTTGCGAATGTGGTTCTGAATAGTTATATATAAAAGGTATGGGATGGATATGAAGAACATTTATACAGCGATAGCTGCCCTGTTATGTGGGGCGGATAGTCTTATCAAGTATGCGATAGAGAGAAATCACCCTGATGGGGAGTTAAGACCTGCCCTGCATGGGAAGATTATAATCAGAAAATTTCACAACAAGGGTGCCATGCTGAATCTGGGTGCTTCCAGACAACAGACAATGGCAGTGTTCTCAGTGATTTTTACCGTGTTCATGACGGGGGTATATGTGGGGACTTTGGGAACCAGAGGCAGGCATATGCTCAAGACCGGATTGTCATTGATACTGGGAGGAGCCTACAGTAATACGTATGACAGACTGTTCCGTAAGTATGTGGTAGATTATGTGTCTTTTGAGGTGCGTAATCCCAGATTGCGTAATATTGTATTCAATCTGTCAGATTTTGGAATTATGATAGGTTCCTGTCTGCTGGTCATTTCACAGATGAGGGAGTAAAATAATACAGGAAGCAGAACTTTAATGATGGTTCTGCTCCCTGTAATTATTTCGAGGTTGTAATTATTTGGTAATGATTGTACCAACTTTTTCATTGATGGCATCTGCTGTCTTGTTCAGGGAAGTGATAATGACTTTACCGCCAGGAACCTTCTCCAGATAAGAAATAGCAGCCTGGATCTTTGGAAGCATGTCAGTCTCTCCGAACTGTCCTTCCTTGATGTAATCAGAAGCCTCTGCTACTGTCATGGAAGTAATAGGACGCCGGCTGTCCTTGCCATAATCCAGATATACATAGTCAACGCTTGTCAGGATCAGCAGTTCATCAGCAGTCAGATCACTTGCCAATTTACCTGCAATGCTGTCTTTTTCAATGACTGCGGAAGCACCCTTGAGGATGTGCTGCTGTTCGATGACAGGGATTCCACCACCGCCACAGGCGATGACAACCTGATCTGCATCAGCCAGAGTCTTAATCGCTTCAATCTCAACGATATCAATGGGCTTAGGGGCAGCTACTACTCTGCGGTATCCTTCTGCTTCGTGGATAACATAGTTGCCTTTATTCACTTCAAGGTCTGCATCTTCCTTGGACATGTATCTGCCGATGGCTTTCTTGGGTTCATAGAAAGCATCATCATAAGGGTCAACCGTCACCTGGGTCAGTACGGTGCTGACCGGCTTGGAGATACCACGGCTAAGAAGCTCTGATTTCAGGGAATTCTGGATATCATAGCCTACATAACCCTGGCTCATGGCAGAGCATACACACATAGGAGCCGGTGTATAATCAATGTAGATACGTCTTAATTCGGTCATTGCCTTGTGGATCATGCTGACCTGGGGACCATTGCTGTGGGTAATGGTAAGCTGGTAATCTGCTTCAACCAGGTCTGCCAGTGCTTTTGCTGTATTTTTCACGGCATCCAGCTGTTCAACAATGGTGGAACCAAGTGCTTCATGACCTAATGCAACGACAACTTTTTTCTTGCTCATATAGTAAAACCTCCGTTGTTTGATTTTCAATACTTATGACAACATTATAGCAAACTGAAGACCTTTTGTATATGGATGAAAAGAAATAATTGACGCAAAGCAGACCGGATGTTATATTGAGTGAAAAAAGGGGAGGATATATCATGACAAACAGAGAAGCGCAGATTTTTCAATGGATCAGTGAGAATCCGATGATATCGCAGGAAGAGCTGGCAGCCAAGGCAGGAATCAAGAGATCTTCTGTGGCTGTGCATATTTCCAATCTGATGCGTAAGGGATATATTAAGGGGAAAGGTTATATTACTAACGAGCCATCTTATTGCACGGTGGTAGGTGCTGCCAATATTGATATAGGAGGCGTGGCAGCAGACAATCTGGTGCCGCACGACTCTAACCCGGGTAAGGTCAGACTGACGCATGGCGGGGTAGGCAGAAATATTGCCCATAATATGCGTCTGCTGGGAATCGGGGCGAAGCTCATTACAGCACTGGGGGACGATCTGTATGCCCACAGAATCATGGAAGGCTGCAATACCTTGGGAATTGATATCTCAGATGCACTCCGTTGTCCTGAGGAGTCCACATCTATCTGTGTCTATATCTCGGAGAAAAATACACAGATGGCAATGGCTATCTCAGATATGGATATTTATAAAAGAATGACACCTGAATTCATGGGGCAGAAGATAGATGTCATCAATCATGGCAGGCTGGTCATTCTGGACAGCAATATTCCCTATGATACGCTGGAGCTGATTGCTGAGAAGTGCAAGGTACCTATCTATGCAGATCCGATCAATGCGAAGAAGGCAGTAAGGTTATCCCATATTCTTGACAGGCTGCATACGCTGGTTATGAACTGGAAAGAATCGGAAGTCCTGTGTGGGATTGAAGTAACAGATGAGGCAACAGCTGCCAGGGCAGCGCAGGTAATGCTGGAGCGTGGAGTGAAGCATGTATATGTGATTCTGCAGAATCAGGGTGTCTATGCTGCGGCAAATGGGGAAGCGGTGATGATAGAGCCAAGGGCGAAGCATATCGTGAATATAGAGGGAGCCAGAGAAGCTTTCATGGCAGGGCTGGTACTTGCTTATACGAGGCATCTGCAGCTGCGTGAGACTGCAATCGTTGGGCTGGAAGCGGCAGGCATTGCAATGGAGAGCGCAGATATCGTGAATTCAGCACTGACAATGGAAGATATAGCTGTAAGAGCAGGGTTGGAGATGTAATCAATTAAAAATAAAAAAGGCGGGCCACGGGGGAATTGTGGTCCGCCTTTTTAGGGGGGAGCGCCTTACGGCGCACTGCATCTTTTGATGCAATTTATTCAAGAGGTAGAAAAGTAATTAGATAATGTCTTGATTAAGGCATCTGCTGGGAGAATGGCCAGAAGAAGTTATAGGAAGACTGTCCCTGTTCATTGCCATTTGGCTGACTCTCAGAAGATTCACTGTCCTGAGTCTGGTCGGAGGTATTGGCATCACTGCCAAAGACATCCTTAGAAGCCAGTGTCAGAGAGAAGGTCTGCTCTGTATAACCATTGCTGCCCGGAACCATAGCTGTTACATTAATTGTCTCACCGGCTTTATAGTAAGTAAGCAGAGTCTTTAATTCGTTCATGCTCTTAACTGTCTGTCCATCAAATTTCGTGATGATATCGCCTTTGGTCAGACCAGCTGTTCCGGCAGGTGAGTTATCATAAATTGTGTTGATATAAATACCTACAGGCATATCATAAGTAGAAGAGATATCACTTGTGACATCTGTACCGCCGATACCTAAATAACCCTGTTCGGATTCATCAACAACATCTCTTGTTTCTTTTAACATCAACTCTTCAATTATAGACTGTACATCGGAAATAGGGATTGCATAGCCCATGCCTTCTACAGAACTGGAAGCTACCTTGACGGAGTTGATACCGATCAGTTCACCGTTCATGTTCAGAAGAGCACCACCTGAGTTACCAGGGTTAATGGCTGCATCTGTCTGAATCAGTTTGTTCGTAATGGACGTACCATCATCGTTCGTAACACTGACCTCTCTGTTGAGGGCACTGATGATACCTGTAGTGACTGACTGGCCATAGCCAAGTGCGTTACCAATGGCAACAACTTCCTGGCCAAGCTGCAGGCTGGAAGAATCACCAATTGTGGCAATTTTAATCTGTGATTTCATATCATCTGTGATATCACTCAGTGCAACGGAGATAACAGCCAGATCCTTATCGGAATCATAGCCTTTTAACTTGGCACTGACTAAGGAAGGATTATCACTGTCTTCATCATAGCTGAAGACTACACTTAATTCATTGCTGCCGGATACTACATGATAGTTGGTAACAATCAGAAGCTCTGTATCATTCTCACCAATGATGATACCGGAACCACTGCTCTCTGTATCCTGCTGGTAAGTACCAAACATGGTTCTTACTTCAGATACACCTTTATTCGTAATAGATACGACACTCGGCAGACAACTTGCTGCAATAGCAGATACATCAGCGGAAGCTGTGCTGTTAGAATTGCTGGTCGTCAGTGAGCTTGTTGTTGTAGACAGGGTAGGAGTAGAAGCTGCTGCTTCGCTCTGTGCCTGCTCTAACTGTGCTTTGGCCTGTAACAACTGTTTATTTGTCATATAAGTAGGTACGCTGAATGCTGTACCGGCTGTGACTCCAAACAGTGCACCCAGGCAGACAAAAGATACTGCCTTTTTCGCAAATGGATGCTGTTTCTTAGGCTTGCGTGCCGGTGTGCTGTTGTTCTGGTAATTCTGATTACCGGTGCTGTAATAATATTCCTGCGGATGACCATTATTGGTATATCCGTTGTTCTGTTCATTGTTATTGTTTTCGTTATACATATAAAAGACTCCTTTCACAAAATCTTTTTGATTTATCATTTCTTCGTTTCTATGCCTTATACTTTACAGACAATTTGTGATGTAATTGTTATCCAATTGTGTTTATTCTGTGAACTTCATAAAGAGATTATAAAGTTATAAAAAGAGCAATAATTGAAGAATAAATGACAATACATAAACAGATAATCCGTGGGAGCTGGTATACAATGAATCTATGATGACAGTATATTATAGAAAGGCAGGATAGTGGTATGAAAAATACTTGGAGAAAAGGCACTTTAACGGTAACGGCGCTGGATTATCCTGACCCGGATATCATCAGAGTGGAAGATACATACTATATGGTAAGCACGACTATGCATTTTATGCCGGGGGGTGAAATACTGCGCTCCTATGATCTGGTGAACTGGGAGCATGCAGCTTTCGTATATGACAGGCTGGATAGCACACCGGCACAGACTCTGGAGGATGAACACAATATCTATGGAAAAGGCATGTGGGCGGCGTCTTTGCGCTATCATAAAGGGATTTTTTATATCTGCTTTGTAGCCAATGATACGCATAAGACTTATCTGTACCGGTCTGATTCCATAGAAGGTCCATGGCATAAAAGTCAGATAGAGGGATTTTATCATGATTGCTCCCTGTTTTTTGAAGAGGATGACAGTGCATACATCATCTATGGAAATAATCACATTTATCTGACACAGTTAAAGGCAGATTTAAGTGGTCCGTTGGAAGGTGGACTTCACAGAGAACTTATTAATGATGAGGGCAATCCCTTCCTTGGGTATGAGGGTTCACATTTCTATAAAATTCATGGAAAGTATTATCTTTTTCTGATTCATTCATTAAGAGATCGCTGGAAAAGGACGCAGGCCTGTTTCGTGTCGGACTCGCTGACAGGAGAGTTCACAGGAGGCGATATATTCAATGATGATATGGGGTATCACGGGCAAGGCGTAGCACAGGGGGGAATTGTGGATACACCTGATGGGCAGTGGTATGGTATGCTCTTTCAGGATAGAGGGGCAGTAGGGCGGATTCCTGTGCTGGTTCCGATGAAATGGGAGCATGCATATCCTGTTATGGGAGAGCATGGCAGGATGCCAAAGCAGATACTGCTTCCGGAGGAAAAGGCAGGCTATAAGTATCATCCGCTGGTAGAAAGTGATGATTTCAAGGTTTCAAAGGACGCGGATGAGAGATTCTACAGTTCTTATGGGTTTAAGAGCTGCTGGCAGTTCAATCATGAACCTGATGTGAGATATATTACACATGATTGTGAAGCAGGTCGAGTGACAATGACCCATCAGAAGCTGTGCAGAAATCTGCTGCAGGCTTCTAATATGCTGACGCAGAGGATGAAATATCCCAAATGTGCAGCAGAAGTGACGGTCTATGCCGATAAGCTTAAAAATGGTGATTATGCAGGGCTGTGCGCCTTCCAGGGAAGCTATGGAATGGCAGCTGTCACCAGAGAAAATGATAACTGGTATCTGGTCATGAATGCGATGGAAGAAGGTATGGAAGACCAGAAGCAGCGAATCCTCTGGAAGCCTTTAGGGGGTGAAGCGACTTCGATTCGTTTCAGAATGGAAGCGGACTTTACGGACATGAAAGATACAGCTGTCTTTTATTATGAAAAAGACGGGAAATGGCTGCAGCTTGGGACAGAAAAGAAACTGTACTTCGGGCTTGACCATTTCTGCGGCTGCCGGTTTGGACTGTTCTCCTATGCAACGATGGAAACCGATGGCAGCAGTACTTTTGCAGATTTCAGATATGAATGATTTTAAGCAGGAAAGAGAGGAAAACTATGTCAGTAACAGCAACTAACCCGATATTGCCGGGATTTTATCCTGATCCATCCATATGCGCAGTAGGAGATGACTTCTATCTGGTGAACTCTACCTTTGCGTATTTTCCGGGAATTCCCATCATGCACAGCAAAGATCTGGCTCATTGGGAGCAGATAGGCAATGCCTGTGACAGAGAAAGCCAGTTACCACTGGGGGATACAGGACATTCCAGAGGCTTGTTCGCACCGACAATCCGTTATCATGAAGGAACATTTTATATCATATGCACCAATGTATCTTACGGTGGCAATTTCATTATTACAGCCCAAAATCCAGCAGGACCGTGGTCTGAGCCGCATTACATTGAGGGAGCGGATGGAATAGACCCCAGCCTGTTCTTTGATGAGGATGGAACCTGCTATTATATTGGAACACACCCCAATCCGGCGGGATGCCAGTATGATGGTGACTGGTATATCTGGATTCAGGAGCTGGATATTGAGAACATGAAGCTGGTAGGAGAAGTGCATAATGTATGGAACGGTGCCATGAGAAATATTATCTGGCCGGAGGGACCGCATCTGTATAAAATCGGGGAATACTATTATATCATGCATGCAGAGGGAGGCACCGGTCCGGATCACGCAGTTACTGTATGCCGCAGTAAGAATGTATACGGACCATATGAAAATAACTTCTGTAATCCAATCCTGACACATAGACACCTGGGCAGGAAATATCCAATCCGTTATGTGGGCCATGCTGATCTGGTGAAGACGATAAATGACGAGTGGTATATGGTCATGCTGGCGGTCAGACCTTTGGAAGGGTATACCACCATGGGGCGTGAGACCTTCCTTGCCAGAGTGGAGTGGGAGAATGACTGGCCTGTAGTTAATCCGGGAGTGGGCAGACTGACAGATACCGTGGAGATTAATCTGCCAAAGTGGACGGCATATACAGCAGAAAGCAATGAATATGTATTCTCTACCATGGGGCAGCTGCCGCCGGAATTTATGGTACTTCGCAATGCGGATAAGTCCCACTATTCTTTGGAAAAGGGCAAAGGACTGTTGATGCTTTTTGATACCCATACGCTGAAAGAACAGGCAAGTCCATCTTATCTGGCACTTAGACAGAAACATCATCATTTCATGGCAAAGGCATTATTGGATGTATCAAACCTGAGTGAGGATAAGAGGGCAGGAATTGCGTATGTACAGAATAATCTCTACAACCTGCGAGTAGAAGTCAATGGTAAAATGGCAGAAGTGATATTATGTGAAAAAGGAACTGACAGACGTGTCATTTCTATGCCGTTACAAGGCTCTAATCCATTAGAAGTCTCATTAGAAGTGGACGGGCTGTCTGCTGCGGTTATTATAGAGGGACAGAAATCACCCGAAGTTGATATACGAACCCTGTCAACAGAAGCAGCCGGCGGCTTCACCGGCTGTACAGTAGGACTTTATGCAGTCGCTGATACTGAAAACACTGACTGCGCCTGCTTTAAACGCTTCTCATATTCAGAAGCTTTGTAAATCGAAAATTTCGTATTATTGCCAGAAAACAGAATTGTGCCGCCTTCCTGATGCATTAGGAAGGCGGCACAATTCGTCCCTTTCTTAATATTCTATAACCTGTATCCTTATACATTCACCTTGCTTCGGTACTCACTCGGCGTACACTTCTTCTGCTGCTTGAAGATACGGTTGAAGGTGGAGATACTGGAGAAACCGGACTGCAGGGCCACTTCTGTAATAGACAAATCCTGTCTTGACAGCAGCAGTTCAGCAGCTTTGATTCTCCGATAGCATAAATAGTCACAGAAAGTAAATCCTGTATACTGCTTAAAAAGCCTTGAAAAATGATATTTACTGAATCCGCTCGAATCAGCAATCTCCTCCAGATTCAGTTCTTCTGTATAGTGATTGTCTATATAATCCAGCAGATCATTGAATTTCTTAACATATTCCTTTTGCTTATAGGATCTCACGTTAGGGAAGAGGTCTTGCGTCTGAATATGGTTGTAGCCGAATTTTACAAACAGATTGATCAAAAGAGCATAAATGGTAAGCTCGGCATATTCGTTCTTGCGGAAATATTCATTGCGCATTCTGGCAAGAAGGTCATACACATCCTCATAGATATGGGAATAGGATTCTTTTGTCACGAATAAAGGAGCGGTAAGCAGCGATTTAATACCTGCGAAGCCTTTTAATCCTTCCAGACAGCTGATATCCAGCAGATAGATAAAGCGGCAGCCGCTTGATGGCGCAGTCAGATGATGGAGCTTACCGGGTGGAATAATCAGGATTTCATCAGGTCTGAGATGGTAAGAGATACCTTCCACTTCAACGTCATAATAATTGTCAATGGGGATGATGATCTCCAACACATTATGCCAGTGAGTGGCATAATTGGACGTTAAATCATTATACCAGATGCGGATAGAAGAGCTGTTGCGAAAATCCACGTCTTCACGTCTGTTCTCATCCAATTCCCAAAGTCCCGGAAAATCGCTGTTAGCATCATAATATTCCGAACGTAAATCACCGATTGCGACAGGTTCCATATGTAATCACTCCCTTGTAGTTTTATGTACTCCCGGAATGCTTCACTTAGAAGACTTTGAGAGTACATTTTTGAAATAAGTAACTGCTCAAAATTGCTTTCCACTTTAAATTCGCATGTTTTTGAACAGATACAATATGCACAATAAAAGATAAACTATACAATATAAAAAATAAACAATGCACAAAAGAAAATCAAGTTAAAAGATAAAATAGAGTAATATATGAGGAGAGAATGGAAATATTTGAGAAAATTGTTGGCTAATCAGCGAAATAGCGCAAAATGTGAAGAACAGATAGCAATGACTAGGAAGAATCAGGCATCAAAAAAATATATGATAAACCTATCAAATGAAACATTGCCTAACACAGGGGTAAGTAATGGTGGAACAGATAAATCAGGGAGGTAATCAGATGAAACGTAAGAAGTTAATGGCACTATTTATGACAACAGTAGTAACAGCATCCATGCTGGCAGGCTGTGGCGGAGGAGCTTCCACAGCAACTGACAGCAGTGCAGCAGGAGCAGGTAGTGAAAGTGCAGACGGTGATATCACAGATTTTACGATGTTCATAGCAATGCCGGGTTCCGAGATCAATGATGGCAACGAGATTCAGGAGCTGATCGCACAGAAGACCGGAGTAAGGGTAAAGGAAACCTGGCTGACAGGACAGACCGCAGAAGAAGCGATAGGAACAATCGTTGCAGGTGGCGAATATCCTGATTTTATTGATGGTGGAGATGGAACAATGTCTCTTCTGGATGCAGGTGCACTGCTTCCTTTGGATGATTATATTGAGAAATATCCTAATATAAAGGAAATGTATTCGGATGCAGAGTGGGAGAAGTTCCGTCAGGAAGACGGTCATATCTACTGGATCAATGTATTCCAGAACAGCTACGGCGAAGATAAGACAACAACCCATAATGATGAAGCATTCTGGATTCAGTGCAAGGTACTGGAGTGGGCCGGATATCCACAGATTAACACTCTGGACGAATATTTCCAGTTATTAGAGGACTATACAGCAGCCAATCCGACAATGGAGGATGGAACAGCATATATCCCTTATACCATGTTGTGTGATGACTGGAGATACTTCTGTATTGAGAATGCAGGGCAGTTCCTGGATGGCTACCCAAATGACGGTTCTGTTATCGTAGATACCGATAATATGAAAATCGTGGATTACAATACTACAGATACTACCAGGAGATATTTCCAGAAGCTCAACGAAGAATATCAGAAGGGCATGATTGATACAGAATTCGCAACCCAGATTTATGATGAGTATATTTCCAAGCTTTCTACAGGACGTGTACTTGGTATGTGCGACCAGTGGTGGGATTTTGCATATACAGTAAATGATGTATTCAAACAGCAGGGGCTGGATCTTCAGGGATGTAACTATGTACCTCTTGGCCTGACTATTGATGAAGGAATGGAGAACCAGTGGCATACATATGGTGATACCTTGAACCAGTCCAGCGGCGTATCTATTACAACAAGCTGTAAAGACCCTGATAAGGCAGCCAAGTTCCTCAATGACATACTGGATCAGGAAATCCATAACCTGAGATTCTGGGGTGTGGAAGGTGTTGACTATCTGGTAGATGATGATGGTATGTTCTATCGTACAGATGAGATGAGGGCACAGGCAGCAGATACAGATTATAAGGCTAATCATATGTGTGGTTATACTTATCTGCCTCAGTGGCTTGGGACCAGCAAGGACGGCAAGAATGCAATGCAGCCAGGCCAGCAGACATCCGAGTTCTTTAATGGGCTTGCAGAGCCTCTTGTTAACACATTCAAGGCTTATAATGCAGACTCCTATGTAGATATGCTTCACTCTGCAAAGAAAGAAATGGGTTCATGGTTTCCTATGTATTCTTATACCAACAGCATGACAACAGCGACTCCTGGTGGTGTTGCATGGACCAAGATGGGTGAGATTAAGCATGAATGGCTTCCTAAGGTAGTTATGTCAGGTGATTTTGAAAGTACATGGGACGAATATATGACAGCATATGAAGGCTGTGATCCTCAGAGCTTCCTGGATGAAATGCAGGCAGAACTGGACAGAAGAGCAGCATTGGCTGAATAGTCCTTTATGGGAAGAGGCAGGGCTTCTGCCTCTTTCCTTTGAAAAAGGCAAAGATGGAAAGGGATGGTTATTCATATGGCTAAGAAAGAAAAAGAAACCAAGGTCAAGATTACGTGGAAAGAAATAAAACGCCAGAAATTTCTTTTGATCTGTTCAGCCTTGTTCGTTATTTATGGAATTATGTTCTATTATCTGCCCTTGGGCGGCTGGATCATGGCATTCCAGAACTATAAACCCAAGGATGGCTTGCTTCATTCAGCTTTTGTAGGATTGGATAAGTTCAAATTTTTATTTACAGATGCTGTTTTTCTGCGGGTAATCCGCAACACACTGGCAATGGGTGTATTGAACCTTGTGACCAGTTTTATTATGGCGATCGTATTCGCAATTCTTTTAAATGAGATTACATCTAGAATCTGGAAGAAGTCAGTGCAGACCATATCATATCTGCCACACTTCCTGTCCTGGATCATTGTTACAGGTATTATGCATGATGCGCTGTCTACAACAGGTATCATCAATGAAATTTTAATGAAATTACATCTGATTAACACAGAAATCAATTTCTTTGCACATCAGGAATATTTCTGGCCAATTGTGGCTTTTGCCAATCTGTGGAAGGAGACAGGCTGGAATGCCATCATTTATCTGGCGGCAATCACAGCCATTGATCCGTGTCTGTATGAGGCAGCGTCCATAGATGGTGCAGGAAGATGGGCGAAGATTCGATATATTACACTTCCTGGTATTAAATCTACAATCATGATCCTTCTTCTGATGAATGTAGGTAATGTGTTGAATGCAGGATTTGAAGTACAGTATCTGCTTGGCAATGGCCTGGTTCAGAATGTATCCCAGACTATCGACATTTACGTATTGAAATGGGGTATCAGCCAGAACGATTATTCTCTGGGTACGGCAGCAGGTATCTTTAAGAGCGTGGTCAGCATTATTCTGATCATTATAGCGAACCAGCTGGCTAAGGGTGCCGGAGAAGAAAGGTTATTTTAGGTGATCATTATGAAGAAAAAGAAATCCACAGCAGACATTATTTTCACAGTGTGCAATACGATATTCATGGTGGCTTTTGTAATCATCACACTGTATCCTGTATTGAACACTCTGGCGATTTCTCTTAACGACGGTATCGATACTGTCCGCGGAGGAATTCACCTATTGCCTCGTAAATTCACATGGAAGAATTACACAACAGTAATACATAAGCAGAATATTATGACGGGCGCTTATATCACGGTGCTCAGAACCATAATCGGTACACTGGTTTCTCTTGTAGCCAATGCATTGCTGGCATTTATCGTAAGCCGCAAGAGATTCCTGTTCCGTTCCCAGCTGTCCCTGTTTTGGGTCATCACGATGTATGTCAATGGCGGTATGATTCCAACATTCCTGGTATACAGAGGCTTTCACCTGACTGGTACTTTCTGGGTGTATATTGTGCCTGGTGCAGTCAGTGCATTCAATATGCTGGTCATGAGGACTTATATGCTGGGTCTGCCGGATTCTCTGGAAGAATCTGCCCAGCTTGATGGAGCCGGATATTTTACCATTTTTACAAGAATCATTTCACCATTATGTAAACCGGTATATGCAACGGTTGCGCTGTTCGTGGCAGTTGGACAGTGGAATTCCTGGTTCGATGCTATGCTTTATAACAGGATGAAGCCTGAATATACCACCTTACAGTATGAATTGATGAAGCTGCTTTCCTCTGTTATGCAGCAGAGCGGCAGTGCAGATTCCATGAAAAATGCAGCAGCAGAGGCGATTACCCCGGTATCTATCCGTGCTGCAGCGACTATGGTCACTATGCTTCCTATCGTATGTATTTACCCATTCCTGCAAAGATATTTCGTAACAGGTCTTACGATTGGCGGTGTCAAAGAATAAAAAATACAGCATTCTAAAAAAAACACACCTTTTGCAAAAAAAGGTGTATTTTTTTGCCTTTTTCCATTGCCTATAATAAAGCCATACAAAGCAAACAAAGTAAAAAATATCGGGTATAGTTAAAAAGCTTTGGGAAAAAGGAGGAAACAATATGAAGTTAAGAAAGGTAATGGCACTGACATTAGCAGGAACAATGGCACTGGCAGCTGTAGGCTGTGGATCAGATGCATCTACAACAAATGATGCACCGGCAGCAAGTACTGCAACAGAAACCAAAACGGAGACTAAGACAGAAACAGCAACAGAGACAGCACAGGCACAGGAAACATCTCTGGAAGATGTTAAGAATTTAAACGATGGCAAGCTGGTCATCTGGACACTGGCAAATGACCTGATTGATTTCGGTGAGAGATTCCAGGAAAAGACAGGCGTAGAAGTAGAAACAGTAGTTATCGAGCCTGCTAACTATCCTACGAAAGTACAGACAGCGCTTCTTGGTGGTGAGTCAGAACCGGATATCATTGTTGGTGAGCCTAAGATGCTGGAAGATTTCTATGACGCCGGATTCTTTGAAGACCTGGATGCCTTTGGTGCACAGGATTATGCAGATGAAATCGTAGATTATGTATGGGAAGTTGGTCAGGATGCAGATGGCATTCAGAGAGCAATCTCCTATCAGATCACACCGGCAGGCATTTACTATAGAAGAGACATTGCCAAGGAAGTATTCGGCACAGATGATCCTGATGAGATCGGTAAGAAGTTCGCTGATTATCCCACAATTCTTGAAACCGCTCAGGAATTGAAGGATGCAGGCTACAGAATCTTCTCATCAGATGCTGAAATGAACGTATTCTCAGGAGATTCCGCATGGGTACTTGATGATACTCTGAATGTAGATCAGGCAAGACTTGATTACATGGATCTGTGTGTAGAGTTATATCAGAATGACCTGACAGCATACGCAAACCAGTGGTCAACACCATGGTATCAGGCTATGGCTGGTGAAGTTCCTATTCTGACAGCAGACATTCAGTCTTATGCAGATGATTCGGTCAATGTATGGGATGCAGACCAGTTTGCAGAGGCAACAGCAAGTCTTGATAAGACAGAAGTATTTGCATTTGGCCTTCCTGCATGGGGCGTTCTGACCATGAGAGATAACGTAGGCGATACATCTGGTAAATGGGGCGTTTGCTCAGGTCCTGCTTACGGATTTGATGGTGGTACATATATCGGTATTTCTTCTCAGTCCAAGAGAAAAGAGACAGCATGGGAATTCGTAAAGTTCTGTACTCTCAATGAAGATACAGCTGACTGGTGGATTGATTACTCACAGGGTGATACCGTATCCTTAAAGTCTGCATTAGAGAAGCATAAAGATGATGAGAATGCAATCTATGGCGGTGAGAAGCTGTACCAGTTCTGGTTAAAGCAGGCAGAAGGCATTGATACTTCCAAGGTTACAAGATATGACCAGGCAATTGGTGATGCATTCGGCAATGCAATCTCTTCTGTAAAGACAGGAGAGAAGACGAAAGAGGATGCACTCAATGATTTCTATGATGTCATTGAATCTACCTATCCTGAAATTAAAGTAGTCAGATAAGCTGACTCTGGAATATGAAACCGTGTCTTGGTCTGCCTTAGGGCAGACCACGCGGTATGGAAAAGAGGAGGACATGGTTTTATGAAGAAAAAGAGCATCAAAAACTATAACAGGGCGGGATATTTATTTGTATTGCCTTTTGTAATCGTATTTCTGATCTTTAATGTATACCCGGTATTGAGAACTCTGTATTTAAGCTTTACCAATGCAAAGATAGCAGGAGTAGGCAAGATACAGTGGGTATGGTTCGACAATTATATAAGAGTTATTACAGACAAATTTTTCTGGCGTGCCCTTGGTAATACTTTAAGAATCTGGGGCGTCAATATTGTATTACAGCTGGGACTGGCATTCCTTTTGACTATCATATTCAGCGATATCAAATATAAGATAAAAGGATTGGGCATCTTCAGAGTCATTTATTATCTGCCTAACCTGATCGCAGCGACTTCTGTAGCATTCCTTTTTAAAACATTACTGGATTGGCGTTATGGTACGTTCAACCAGATCATTTATCAGGTATTCAAGTTCTTTGGTAAAAGCTATAATCCCATTGACTGGCTGGGAACAGCAGCACATGCAGGCAGTACGATAGCAGTAATCAGTGCATGGATGTGGTTCGGTAATTCCTTTATTATGCTGATGGCAGGTGTGCAGGGCATATCAAAGGATTATTTTGAAGCGGCTGCAATAGATGGAGCCGGAAGATGGACAGTATTTGGAAAAATCACATTACCTCTGTTAAAACCGATTCTGCTTTATGTGGCAATCACATCACTGATTGGTGGTTTACAGATGTTCGACCTTCCTTATCTGATGGCTGATAAGGCAAGTGCATCCTATAATTCAGTACAGACAGCGGTAATGTATCTCTATAAATTCGGTTTTGAAACTGGTACGACACAGACAGGCTATGCATCTGCAATTGCCTATATCCTGTTCCTGATCATTCTGACAGTATCTGTTGTACAGTTCAAATTATTTAATAAGGAGGATTAGACTATGAGTATCGGTGATAAGATCAAAAAAGGTATTCTCTATGTTCTTTTAATCCTGTTGGGTGCAGCGTGTCTGTTCCCGTTCCTGCTGATGATCGTAAATGCAACGAGAAGCGGTGTGGAGATCACAAGATCCTTTACCCTGATTCCAAGCAACCATATCAAGGAGAACTGGGAAGTCGTATTCAGTTACTTTAACCTGTTCAAAGGTATGTGGAACAGCTTACTGGTAGCCGTACCGGCAACTCTCTTCACAGCATATTTTTCAGCACTGACAGCATATGGTCTGGCGATGTATCAGTTCAAAGGCAACAAATTGATATTTACTACTATTCTGGTATTTATGATGATTCCAGGACAATTGGGGTTGATCGGCTTCTACAATCTGTGTACGAAGTTACATCTTGTTAATTCCTATATCCCTTTGGTTATTCCGGCAATCGCAGCACCGGGAACCGTATTCTTCCTAAGACAATATGTGTTGTCGGTGCTCCCTCCCTCATTGATAGAGGCAGCAAGAATTGATGGCGCAGGAGAGTTATATTCTTTCCACAGAATCGTACTTCCTGTTATGTCACCGGGTATCGCAACCATGTCCATCATGGCATTCATTGGTAACTGGAATTCCTATCTCACACCAATGATTATCCTGAATAAAAACGATAAATTCACGTTACCTGTTATGATGGCTACACTGAGAGCTTCTACAGATATTCAGTCCAATCAGGGTGCAATCTATCTGGCAGTTGCAATATCAGTTATTCCAATTCTGATCGTATTCTGCTTCTGCTCCAAGTATATCATCAGCAGTATTTCTGCTGGAAGTGTGAAAGAGTAAATGCTTATGAACAAAGGGTATGAGTATATAGATCAATATGGAAGCTTCCGTATGGAAGATCCACAGAAATACAGCTATTTGTATTTCCCGATTGCAAATGATGCAGGAATGAAGAGTTCGCTGACACCGGTTCTTGGCGGAGATGCCAAGACCGGTCAGAACACATTTCTCTTACAGCCGGTCAGCGCTGAAGAACTGCATAATAATAAGAGTACCAGAAATTTCTGGTGCAGAATAAATGACACAGATGTCATTTCACTGACAGGAGCAGGAGCTTCGGATGAAGTCAGAAAATATGAGAAAAAAAACGATGAAGAACAGAAACCGACTACTACATTAGAGGCCGGTTTCATGTGGCATAAGATTTATCACGAGCTGCCCATGGAAGGACTTTCCGGCGAGATACTTTCCTTCGTACCATGTACAGATGATACCGTAGAGCTTATGATGGTGACACTGCATAATAACAGTAAGGAAGCAGTGAAAGTACAGCCTGTGGCAGCGATTCCCATATATGGCAGAAGCGCAGATAATCTGAGAGACCACAGACATGTGACCAGTCTTCTGCACCGTATCTACACACTGGAAGAAGGCGTAGCCGTAAATCCTGTACTGACTTTTGATGAAAGAGGTCATAAGAAGAACCGTGTACAGTATTATGCACTGGGAGCGGAAGGCGATGGCACCAAGCCTGTCGGCTTTTATCCTGTGGTGGAAGACTTTATAGGAGAAGGAGGCAGCCTGGCAGCGCCTGGAGCCTTATATGAAGGGCTGACACCGCAAAAGGCAGGAATAGAGATTGATGGATATGAAGCACTGGGCGGTATTGTCTATGCGGATAAGAAGATAGAGACGGGAGAAAGTGCTTGCTGGATCATTATGATGGGGATTCAGGAGAGTGATAATGTGGAAGCAGACAGCGTATGGATGACTTCCCTGCAGCAGATATATTCCAGATATGCGTCATTAAATAACCTCAATCAGGCATATGAACAGACAAAACAGACCTGGCGTGAACGTGTAAAAGCATCTTATCAGTCCGGGAATCATGAGTTTGACCAGTTCATGAACTGGGTAAGCTTCCAGCCGATTCTTAGAAGAATCTATGGCTGCTCTTTCCTGCCACATCATGATTATGGCAAGGGTGGAAGAGGCTGGCGTGATCTGTGGCAGGACTGTCTGGCACTGTTGATGATGAACCCTGATGGTGTACGCAGGATGCTCATTGATAATTATGGCGGTGTCCGTGTAGATGGAACCAATGCAACGATTATCGGAACGAAGCCGGGAGAATTTATTGCAGATAGAAATCATATTACCCGTGTATGGATGGATCATGGGATGTGGCCGCTTCTGACGACTGCATTCTATATTGACCAGACAGGAGATCTCTCCATATTACTGGAAAAGGCACCTTATTTCAAGGATGCACAGATCATACGAGGAACAGCTAAGGATGCTAACTGGAATGAGACACAGGGATGCTGGCAGAGAGATGCACAGGGCGATATTGTGCAGGGCAGCATTCTGGAACATATTCTGGTTCAGCATCTGACAGCCTTCTATGAAGTGGGTGAACATAACCACATGAGGCTGCGGGATGCCGATTGGAATGATGCACTGGATATGGCAAATGAGTGTGGAGAGAGTGTTGCCTTTACGGCAGCATATGCAGGCAATCTGAGGACTCTTGCAGAGCTGCTTGCGGCACTGGAACAGCGGATGCATGTACAGGAAGTAGAGCTTCTGGCAGAGCTGGAACCACTGTGGAAGCAGGCTTCTGCAGTGTATGAGAATATTGCAGCCAAACAGATGAGCCTGAATGAGTATTGTAGAAGCTGTTCGCATCAGGTAAGTGGAAGACGTAAGAAGGTTGCAATAAAGATAATCGCAGACAAACTGACACACATGTCAGAATGGATCATGAACCATATCAGAGAGACAGAATGGATAGAAGACAAGAATCAGGGATGGTTCAACAGCTATTATGATAATCATGCCAGAGCAGTAGAAGGACATTTTGACAGCGGCGTACGCATGATGCTGACAGGACAGGTATTTGCCATTATGTCCAGCACTGCACAAGAGGAACAGATCAGACAGATTGTAAAGGCGGCAGATGCCTATTTGTATGATGCAAAAGCAGGTGGATATCGTCTGAATACGGATTTCCATGAGCGTAAGGATGATCTGGGCAGAATGTTTGGCTTTGCCTATGGTCATAAAGAAAATGGAGCTGTGTTCTCCCATATGACGACCATGTATGCCAATGCATTGTATCAGAGAGGCTTTGCAAGGGAAGGCTATAAGGCTTTGCATACACTGTATGAACAGGCTGCTAATTTTGAAGTGAGCAGGATTTATCCTGGAATCCCGGAGTATTTCAATGACAGGGGAAGAGGAATGTATCATTATCTCACAGGAGCAGCCAGCTGGTATATGATGACGGTTGTAACACAGATGTATGGAGTCCGTGGCAGGCTGGGAGATCTGTGTCTGTCACCAAAGCTTCTGGCAGAGCAGTTTGATGAGGAACACAGGGCGGCAGTCAATGTGGAGTTCGCAGGAGTACCGATAGAGGTGGTGTACCACAATGACGGGCTATGTGACTATGGAGCATACAGAATAGATCAGGTAAGGCTGGATGAGGCAGAGATAGAGATTACACCGGATAGGGAAGTGAGCATTCCAAAGAATAAAGTGACACGGCTGTCACATGACAGGACACACAGAATAGATGTCCGGTTAGTTCCGATAGAAAGTAGTTCCAATAGAAAGGTAAGGTAGAGCAAATGATTGATGCGAAGGGAAGATTCATCATAGATAATTACGGGAGAAAGCCGGCATTTGCCAGCTTCCTTCCAGGCATCAGCGGTATCAGCGGGATTCCCCTCTGGTGTTATTATGTAAACAGGGGGCAGTGCATCTCCTGCTTTGGATCAGAGGATAAGGATCATTCTATTATGGAATTTGTTCCTGCACATCAGGCATATCTGCATACCGGCAGGATGGGGTATCGTACTTTTCTGAAGGTGAATGGTGCGTTCTATGAAGCTTTTGCCGATACGGACAGACAGCAGACCATGTGTATTGACCAGAATGTGCTTCGCATTGAGGAAAAGGCGCAGGATAAGGGAATTGTGACCAGAGTGACCTATTATACGCTTCCCGAAGAGAAGCTGGGGGCACTTGTACGTAAGGTGGAATTGCAGAATATAACTAACCAGCCTGTTGAAGTGGAATACCTGGACGGCGCTCCTGCAATCGTACCATATGGTGTGAATCAGGACAGCATGAAGAATATGACACAGACTGCCAAGGCATGGATGCAGGTCGAGGATGTCTGTGCGGGCAGACCGTATTTCAGAGTGCGCGCCAGTATGGCAGATTCCACACAGGTCGTAGAAATCGAAGGGGGCAATTTCAGTATTGCCATTGGGCATGATGGCAGCAGATTAAGCCCTGTTGTAGACGCAGAAGCGGTATTTGCCTATGATACGGCATATGAACATCCACACATTTTCCTGGAAAAGGGCATAGACGGGGTGCTGTCTTCCAGACAGATGACGATGAACCGTATTCCCTGCTGCTTCTATGGGGAAAAGGTTGTCATCGAACCGGGAGAGTCCTGTGTCTTTTATGAAATGACAGGGCAGGTGGCAAGGAAAGAATTACTGGATGAATATTTACAGAAAAAACCGGATGCTGCATATTTTGAGAGCAAGCTTGTAAGAGCAGAGGAATTGACAAGGCAGATCACGGAGTGCATGGACACCAGAACTGCCAATCCTGCTTTTGATGCTTATTGCAGACAGGATTTCCTTGATAATGTACTCAGAGGCGGCATGCCGATTCATCTGGGCGAGAAAGAAATATTCTATGTGTATGCCCGCAAGCATGGAGATATGGAACGTGATTATAATTACTTCCGTCTTTTGCCGGAGTTCTATTCTCAGGGAAATGGTAATTTCCGCGACATCAATCAGAACAGACGGTGTGATGTTGCCTTTTTCCCACAGGTGGGAGATAAAAATATTCACATGTTCTACGACTTCATCCAGTTAGACGGATATAACCCTCTTGGGGTAGAAAAGACCACGTATAGCCTGCCTGAGGAGAGAGTGGGTGAGGCAGCGCAGATACTGGGAATACGCGAAGAAGAGGCGAAGCAGCTCACACATCCATATACCCCTGGTATGGTGGCTTCTCTGTTGGAGAGCAGGGGTGATTATGGGGAAAAGGAATTGACGGAAATGATTGGCAGCATAGTAGATATGTCTGAGAGTCTGGTCACTTCGGATTTCCTGGAGGGCTACTGGTGCGACCACTGGACCTACAATCTGGATCTGATCGAGAATTATTGCAGCATTTATCCTGAAAGAGAGCATCAGCTTCTCTATGAGGATGCAAGCTATGTATATATGAAGCCGGGAGCAGGCGTATACCCAAGGAAGCAGCGTTATGTAGAGACAGAGGAAGGCATTCGTCAGTATCATGCTGTATATTCCATAAAATACGGGGAAAGTGAAGAAAAGTTCTTAACTGATACAAAAGGGCGCATCCTTCATACCACACTGCTGGAGAAGCTGATACTGCTCAATACGTTGAAATTCGCAACCCTTGATCCTTATGGTTGCGGTATTGAGATGGAGGGTGGAAAGCCTGGCTGGTATGATGCACTGAATGGCTTACCGGGACTGATGGGTTCCTCTATGGCTGAGACCTGTGAGCTTGCCAGAAATCTGGAATATACTATAGATATCCTTCGTAAATATCAACAGGGTACAGATATCCTAAGAGAACTGTATGAGTTCATGAAGGCTGCCTATGAGATCATAAATATGCAAAAGGCAGAGGCAGGGGAAGCTTATTTCCCTGTATGGAACAGAATCAATGATATCAAAGAAGCGTATCGGGACAAGATCTATGCAGGAGTAGAAGGAACTTATGTCAACTGCACGGCACAGGAACTGCTGACCGTAATGGAAGCCTTTTATAGAATCGTTATGGAGGGAATCGCACATGCAGTCACGTTGGGGGATGGGCTGATTCCTACGTATTTTACCTATGAAATGACGGAGTATGTCAAAGAGGAAGATGGAATCAGAGCAGTTGCATTCAGACAACATGTACTGCCGCATTTCCTGGAAGGTCCTGTTCGCTATCTGAAGCTGCGGCTTCCGGCGGAGACTAAAAGAGAGGTATATGAGAAGGTAAGGAGCAGTCAACTATATGATAGTGAATTATCCATGTATAAGGTTAATGAGCCATTAGCGAAGGAATCCTATGAGCTTGGCAGATGCAGGGCGTTTACACCGGGATGGCTGGAAAATGAGTCTATCTGGCTGCATATGGAATACAAGTATCTGCTGGAACTTCTTAAATCAGGTCTGTATCAGCAATATATCGGGGACTTGTACAAGGCAGCGATTCCTTTCCAGGATGAAGAAAGATACGGCAGAAGTATTCTTGAGAATTCTTCTTTCCTTGCAAGCAGTGCCAACCCGGATGAGAGCATTCATGGCAGGGGATTCGTAGCAAGACTGAGTGGTTCTACAGTAGAATTCATGGACATGTGGCAGAGGATGATGTTTGGACATACGCCTTTTAGAGAAGAGGATGACAAACTGGTATTCGCATTGCAGCCTGTGATTCCTTCCTATCTGCTGGATCAGGAGAGAAGAGTAGAAGCAGTATTTCTTGGAAAAGTACGTATTGTTTACCATGTGGATGCAGAAGACGCAGATTATATACCGGAAAATTATGAGGTTGTGCAGTACTGCCTGACAGGAGAAAAAGACAAAGAAATCCATATATATCAGAATCAGATCATGGGAGAAGAAGCAGAAAATATCAGAGCCGGAAAATACACACAGATAGAGGTCTGGATAAAAAAATAGGAAAGATTTCAAATGCATATTTCTCTCAAGGAAGGAGAAACACAGGCTGGTTTCCACATGGAAACAGAAGAGATCATGACCATTATATTATAAGAAAAATCATACGCCAAAGCATGTGTATTCATTTGCTTTGGCGTATATATTTATGTATACTATAGGGGAGAAAGAGGGGGAATACTATGAGAAAAAGAATGGCTTTTGCCTTGATTATAACAATGTTGCTGCTGGGGGGATGCAGCCTGCAAAAAGGTGAGCAGCAGACCGCATCGCAGACGCAGCAGGAAGACGTTACTACACTTCAATGGTATATCAATTATTCCTGGTTTACGGCGGACTGGGGAGAGAATCTGGTGTCCAGGACGATTACGGATAAGACGGGAGTAAATATAGATTTCGTTGTGCCAAGCGGTGATGAGAGTGAGATGTTGAATTCGCTCATCAGTGCGGATAGTCTGCCGGATATTCTGACGATTGGCTGGTGGGAAGATGAAGTGGGAGAAATGATTCAGAAAGGAATGGTCTATCCACTGGATGAGCTGGCACAGGAATATGATGCCTGTTTTATGCAGGTCGTAGACCCGGATGTTGCCAGCTGGTATACCTCCAAAGACGGACATATCTATCAGTATCCCAATTCAGCCTATACGCTCAGTGATTATGAGCAATATGACACCATAGCTTCCAATGAGACTTTTCTGGTAAGAAAGGATATATACGAGGCGATAGGCTCACCGGATATGACAACACCGCAGGGATTTCATGATGCAGTGGTGAAAGCGGCACAGATGTACCCGGAAGTGAACGGTGAGGAGTTGATTCCCATAGGAGCACATGTATTTACCAAGGAGGGATGTGATTCCTTTGATAATTATCTGTTTGATTTTCTGGCGGTGCCATATCTGGATGAACAGGGCAACGCCTATGACAGATATACGGATGAAAGCTTTCTTACATGGTTGAAGACTTATCGGAAATTGCGCGAGGAAGGGTATCTGAAGGATGATATCTTTCTGGATAACAGAACCCAGATGGAGGAAAAGATAGCAAACGGCAGATATTTCTGCATGCTGTATCAGAGAACGGATATGGCAGATCAGCAGAAGATTCTGTATGCGAAGAATCCGGGGCAGATCTATATTGCCGTGGATGGACCAAAGAACCTGTCTGGAGATGATTACAGGCTGCCCGGTTCCGGAATTAACGGATGGACAGTGACGTTTATCAGTAAGAAATGCAAGAACGCTGAGAAAGCAATTAAGCTGATATCCTATCTCATCAGTGATGAAGGACAGCTGATGACCTGGTATGGTGTGGAAGGAATCACATGGGAATATGATGAGAATGGCAAACCTAAAATGTATCCTGAGATAGAGCATTTGTTGAATACGGATCGCGTGACCTATGACAGGATATATGGTGCAGATTCCTGTTACTGGATGCTTCAGGATAATGTAAGGGCTGATGAGTGGGGCAGGGTATTGCCACAGCCTCTTGGACAGCTTCAGGAATGGACATTCCCTTATACGGTATATACAGCACCGTATGATGTGGTATTTGATGCACAGGAACAGGAGAATCAGATTTATACGAAGATCAAGAATCTCTGGGGAGTGACCTTGCCTAAATTGCTGCTGGCAGAATCAGATGAGGAATTTGACCAGATCATGGAGGACTTCAAAAAGCAGAGAGAGGATATTGGATTTGAACAGGTGCAAAAGGCTTCTACTGTGCAGATACATGATAACATGGAGAAACTGGGAATAGAACAGTAGGAGGCGGCACATATGAAAATAAGGCGTAATAACAGTCTCAGCCGCAAGATCGTACTGACAATTGTGGCTTTTGTCAGTATCTGTATTGTGGTGGCTGCACTCATGCTGACCAACAATATGAAAGAGAGTATGATCAAAAGTACGATCAGAGATGAACAGGCAAGGCTTGAGCAGGTCACACAGGCAATTGATAAGACCAATGAAGTGTGCAATCTGGCGTCAGAGATCATAAAGCAGTCAGTCAAGATCAATCAGTATATGGAATTGCTTTGCAATGGTAAGGATATGGAGATCATGGAGAAGCTGGACTTCTATCAGAAGGAGCTGATTTCGATTGAAAATATGACCAATTCCAATCCCTATCTGTATCAGGTCAGAATCTATGTGAACAGTGAAAAGGCATCAGAGAAAGCTCCAAGCATCTATCGCTATCAGAGAATGAACAACATGAGCTGGGCAAAAGAGTATCATGACGGAGAATGGAAACTGGATTATACAGATACGGTATTCCCGGAGTACATAGCGACAGGACCAAAGCATCTGGCGGGACTGATAAGCGTAGTTACACAGGCAGGCGGACAGGAGATGTACACCATAGAGTGCATAACTTATATGACTAATCTGTTCCCTGATCTGTATGAGGACAGTGATACTTCCTGGAGCGCTTTCTTTGGTGATGATGGCAATTTGTATTATAAAGCAAGTAACAGCAATACCTGGAATCAGGCTATTGAAGAGATACAGGAAAAAACAGGAAGTGACACCAATGTCATATATACTGAAATAGATGGAAAACATGTGATACTGGCATATCAGTATGTACCACTGCTGGGAGGTACTTATGTACATCTGGTATCTATGGAAGAAGCGTTTTCGGAGTTCTATCGAAGTCTGATTCCTTATGGAATTATACTGATACTGATTCTTATGGCTTTTGTAATATTCAGTATTGTGGCAGTGCGTGTAATCATGCAGCGTTTCTATAGAATGTATGATGTCATGACAAGGATTCAGGGTGGTGAGCTTGACTTGACTCTGCCGGAAGAGGGTAATGATGAGACTACGAAGCTTTCCAGTGAGATTAACCGAATGCTTGCCAGGATTCAGGAGCTGAATCAGGATAATCTGGACAGACAGCTTCTTGCAAAGAATGCGCAGATTAAATCCCTGCAGAATCAGATCAATGCACATTTCATGTATAATGTACTGGAGTCCATCAAAATGATGGCTGAGATAGAGGAAAAGTACGATATATCCGATGCCATCACATCTCTTGGCAAAATGCTTCGTTACAGTATGAAATGGATGACAGGAACCGTTACAGTAGAGGAAGAAATCACATATATCAGCAATTATCTAAAGCTCCTCAATCTGCGGTTTGATTATGAGATTTATCTGTCACTGAATATACCAGAGGAAATCTCACACATGCAGATTCCAAAGATGCTGCTGCAGCCACTGGTAGAGAATGCAGTATACCATGGAATAGAAGAAATGGCAGAAGACACGAACATTTATATAAAAGGAATATTGGTAGATGAGGAGAACTGCACCATAGAAGTATCAGATGCAGGACGAGGGATGGATGAAAAGGCACTGGAAGAATTAAGAAGCAAAATATATTCACAGACCCGTTCTACAGAAGAGAGCGGTCATGGAATCGGTTTAAAGAATGTGCAGGACAGAGTACAGTTGTACTTTGGGGAACAGTATGGTATCGAGATCTTTTCCAAAGAGGGATGTTATACGAAGGTACTGATTCATTTACCAAGAAAGGAAGTAAGATATGAACACAGTGTTGATCGTGGAAGATGAGAAGATGATCCGCCAGGGTATTAAGAGCATGATACAGCGATCAGGAGTACCCGTTCAGACCATCATAGAATGCAGTAACGGACAGATGGCATTGGAGGTATTGCAGAGCCAGCAGATAGATGTGATGTTTACTGATATCAGAATGCCCAAGATGGATGGCATCACGCTGGTACAGGAGATGCAGAAATTCCAAAGACGTCCGCTTACGGTGGTAATCAGCGGCTATGATGATTTCTCCTATGCTGTGGAAATGCTGCGTATGGGGGTAAAGGAATATATTCTAAAGCCCATTGACAGAGAGCAGATCATGTCAATCATGCACAAAATGGAGGATGAACTGACGCATATAAAAGAAGAACAGGATACACTAAGACAGGCGGGATATCAGCAGCTCAGGTTCCTGTGTACCTCCGAGAAGGTATCTGCGGAAGATGAAGAGCTGACCGGCAGATATTATCAGGATAGTTTCCTACAGGGGGAATACGAGGTATGCTGTTGCAGCTACGATGGGGAAGAGGAAGAACAGGGGAATTCCTACCTGTATCTGCACAATGTAGGCGGCTATGACCTTTTCCTGATTGGTTGTGAGAATAAAGAGTTCCTGATCAGAAATGAATTGCGTAATTGCTATGCGGGCTTCAGTCAGCCTGTCAGTGGAATCTCTTCTTTGAAAAAGGCGTATGAGCAGGCGGTTTTGGGGCGCCATGAAGCCTTTGCCAAAGCTATAAAAGTAGTGGATTGTAACGAAAGCTACATGAAGAAACAGACCGAACATCCCAAAATGGCAGAAGAAGAGAACAGGAGACTTGAGAGCGCGGTACATATTCTTGGAACAGAGCGTGTTGAAGAGGCGGTGGAGCTGATACAGGATTATGGCAGACAGGTACAGAATGGAGCTATGGACACAGACGAGTTTGCCCAGAGGATGCATCTTATGCTGGAGAGAATCGCAGTGAATTATGAGAATGCCCTGAAAGTACGTAAGGAAAGTATTCTGGAGTTGCAGGATATTTATCGGTATCAGACCATTACGGAGTATGTGAATACTTTAACAGACTGGATGAGAAGATTCCATGACCTGATCAGTGAGGAATTTGATGATTACAAGAATAAGCAGAAGATACAGCAGGCGGTCAGCTATATTCATGAGAATTATAATAAAGATCTGAATATGGCAGTGGTGTCTAATTATATCTCCATGAATTATTCGCTGTTTTCCTATGTTTTTAAACAGTATACAGGCACGAATTTTGTGAATTTCTTAAAGGATCTGCGTATGCAGGAAGCCAAGCGCCTGCTGGAGACCTCTGATATGCGTGTCAACGAGATCAGTCAGTCGGTAGGCTATGAGAATGAGAAACATTTCATGAAGATATTCAAGGCGACGCTGGGAGTATCGCCGACAGAATACCGTAAGAGCATACAGCTTAAAGGAGAGTAGAGGGATTCTGCTCCAGCTGCTGCATGCAGCTGTGGAGTAGCCCGTCCAGGTCTTCGATACAGGTAATAGAGGCGCTGTCACAGGCATATCTGGTATGAATCTGATATTTTTTGTGATGCAGTCTGGCATAATTGGTAAGATACTGGCAGATGTGAGAGATATATTCTTTTGCGTCTGCCTTTTCCAGTCCGGGAAGCAGTACACTGAATTCATCATCACCGGTTCTGGCAAGTATAACATCCTCTTCAAGGGTAGTCTTCAGGGCACTTGAGAATACTTGAAGTGCAAAATCTCCTTCCTCATGTCCCCAATCCTTATTGATGTCTTTTAGATGCTCTATGTCAAAGGATATCATCAGCAAAGGTGCGCCGGTAACAATCATATCATCAACAATCATGGATGCCATTGCACGAAATCCACGGTAATTATACAGCCCGGTCAGTTCATCCTTCATATAAATATCTTCCAGACGTGCAGCCAGTAAGGACATATGATGATTGTCTGCAACACGCTTGAGCATACGGGATATGTTGTTAATCCAGGAAGTCACATGAAAATCATAATGCAGCCTGTTGTTCTCAAAGGCAAGGACAACATAGCCATATTGTTTATCCTCAAAATACAGGGGCACACAGATATAGCTGCTTTGGGAATCCTTTACAATATGGGGAGGCAGAATGTCCTGGTGTGCAAAACTGCAGGGAGGGATTTCTGCACCTTGTTGCCAGCCAAAACACAGATTGACGATATTTTTATCAGTATCCTCATCCATATTGTCCTCTTCCTGCATACCGAACTGTTCTATGGCAGCCAGCATACGGATATGTCTGGGAGCACTGTCCCAATTCTCATAGAGACAGACATATAATTCACTGCAATGGGCAATATCCTTAACGTAATCATTTATTTTCTCCATGCCTTCTTCCAGATCGGTAATCCCGTGAAGGACAGCGGACATATGAATATCCTGAAAAATGCGACGTTCCTTACGCTCTATTTCATGCATCTGCGTGATTGCATAATAAGGAGCTTCGCTGACACGATAATGACAGCCACAAGAGCAGCCAATCACAGGGGCAGCCTTGATAACAGAGGGAGCATCATCCAGGATGCCGTCTGTCATGCGCAGCAGTTTATGTACGGCTTCCTGTCCAATTTCATAGGTTGGAAAAGTAACCGTAGTCAGAGTAGGCGTGATGTTTCTGCCAAGCTCGCTGTTATCGCAGCCACTGATGGCGATATCATCAGGAATACGAAGACCCCTCTCATTTGCAGCCAGCATCATATCCAGAGCCATACGGTCGTTATAACACAGGATGGCATCAGGAATACCATCCTTACAGAAATAGGTAAGTGCCTCTCTTGCATACTCCATACCAAAAAAGGTCTGATATACATTCTCATCAGGGCAGGGAATGTTATGCTTTGCAAGTGTTTCTTTATAAAGTACATAACGTGTATCGGAAGGCTGGGATTCTGTGCGGCAGCCAAGATAGCAGATTCTTGCAGCGTGATGTACGGTAATGAAATGCTCTGTCAGATCTGCAAAGGGGGCATTGTTGTCCAGAATGACATAATTGGAAGCATGGGCTTCCTGATTGATGACAAGAACCGGACAGGAGCAGTGTTGTGTGACCTGTTTATAAATGGCATCAGCGAGTCTGTATTCAGGGTAAGTTCCGTTTGCGAAGATAATACCGTCAAAATCCTGATAAGAAGGAATTGTAAGAATCCCCTCTTCTCCTGCAAGGGTGTTTGGGGTCTCGCCATCTGTAGATGCAAAAATCTCCACAAGATAACCATATTCTTTTGCTGTGTCCAGAATGCCCTGACACAGATTGTGCTGATATTCACCGAAAAGGTGGGAAATGAATACACCGATTTTCCTGGAATGATACATAGCTGCCTCCCTGACTTTTACTGTTTCAGATTGTATGGTTATATTTTATCAACGGTTTTTCATATTGCCAATATCTTTTGGAAAAATTGCCGGATGGTTTGTAAGATATATGTAAACGGTTACATAAATATTTTGATACAGAGTTTTAAAGAAAAGACTGGAAATTTTACCGGTCACATGATACACTTATTTTAACAATGCAAAGGATACTTTTGTAAGGGCTTACATGTCCTATCATGCGTTTAAGGAGAGCTTACATTATGATAATGAAAAGAAGAGATTTTGACTTATTGGCACTTGGTGAGATTCTGCTTCGTCTGTCACCACCCGTAAATGAGCGTCTGACCCGTGGTGAGATATTCCAGAAGCAGGCTGGCGGAGCGGAACTGAATGTGGTATCCGGTGTATCGCTCCTTGGACTCAGGACCGGTATTATTTCCAAGATTCCGGCGAATGACTTGGGCAATTTCATTCAGAACAGAGTCCGTTTCTGTGGTGTCAGCGACGACTACCTGGTTTATGATAAGACGAAGGATTCCAGGCTGGGTATTTACTATTATGAATATGGTGCACACCCCAGAAAACCAAATGTTATCTATGATAGGAAGAACACTGCCTTTTCCGAAGTCAGCATTGATGATTTCCCGGAAGAGATGTACCGTTCCACAAGATGCTTCCATACAACGGGCATTACGCTGGCGCTGGGACAGAAGACCAGGGAGACTGCAATAGAGATGATCAAGCGCTTTAAGGAAAATGGCACTCTGATTTCCTTTGATGTAAACTTTCGTGCGAATCTGTGGACCGGTCAGGAAGCTAAGGAATGTATAGAACAGATTCTTCCTTATGTAGATGTATTCTTCTGCTCAGAAGACACAGCCAGACTTACCTTTGGCAAGGAAGGCACAGTGCAGGATATGATGAGAAGCTTTACAAAAGACTATCCGATTAGTGTAGTGGCAGCTACGCAGCGTGTCGTACATTCTCCGAAGATTCATTCCTTCGGTTCCTGCATCTATGATGCGATTGCAGACCGTTTCGTACAGGAGCCTGCTTATGAGAATATTGATGTTGTAGACCGTATCGGAAGTGGTGATGCTTATATCTCCGGTGCCCTGTACGGCTTGCTGGCACATAATATGGACTGCCAGAAGGCAATGGAATATGGCAATGCTACGGCAGCCGTTAAGAATACGATTCCCGGTGATCTGCCATCCTCCAATCTCAGAGAGATTGATTCCATTATTGCAAATCATCATTCTACAGGACCACAGCTTGAAATGAATCGATAAATCCAATATAATAAGAGGGATTGGTGTTTTACATCAATCCCTTTTTGGTATTTGAGAGGGACGAATTGTACAGATTTCACAATGCAACACAGGCACGCTCTCGCTACGCTGCAGCTCGTAGCGGTACGTAAGCGTGCATATGTCTTGCGACTATGCGCGCTAAGTACCGACGGCTGCAGAGTGCCTGCTTATGCATTGGGAAAGCTGTACAATTCTGTAACTGGTTAAATTATATAAATGGATTGGAATCAGGGAAAGGAAAATAAGGAGTTATGTATACAACAGTTTTGTGGGATATAGATATGACGCTGCTGGATTTTCTGGCAGCGGAGAAGTATGCGATTGGGGAGTGTTTCCGGATATTTGGGCTGGGAGTATGCTCAGATGAGATGTTAGAGAGGTATTCTGCAATCAATAGGAAGTATTGGGAGAGGCTGGAGCGTGGAGAGATCACGAAGCAGGAGACTCTGGAGGGGCGTTTCAGGGAATTCTTTGCATCAGAGGGGCTTCCTGTAGAGAAGGCAGAGGCTTTTAATGCAGAATATCAGGAGAGGCTTGGAGATGTGGCAATCTATTGTCCTCATGGCAGAGAAGTCATTGACTATTTACAGCAGCAGGGGATTCGTCAGTATGCAGTGACTAATGGTACACAGACTGCACAGAGACGCAAGCTTGCCAATTCAGGTCTGGATCAGATTTTTGTCAGGGCATTTATTTCTGATGAAATCGGTTATGAGAAACCGGATGTGAGATTCTTTGAACCAGTTTTGCAGGAGTTGAAGGATTGCAGAAAAGAAGAGATTCTTCTGATTGGGGATTCCCTGACCAGTGATATAAAAGGAGCGAACAATGCAGGACTGGCATGCTGCTGGTATAATCCTAAGAAGACAATAAATGACAAGGGTGTCAGAATTGATCATGAGATACAGGATCTGCTGGAAATAGAACAAATAGTAGGAAAGAGAGTATAAAGATGGGGATGATCACATGTGATAACTGCGGTGCGCAGTATGATGAGGAAGCAGACAAGTGTCCATATTGCGGCAGTGACAATTTTGGTAAAGTCGTACAGGAGCATGAAGACATTATAAATGGACTGAACCGTGAAAAGGAGCATCTGGAACAGCTGCCACAGAAGGCTGCTAAAAAGGGCAAGAGTCTTGTGACGAAACTGTTGATAGGACTGATTGTGCTGGTAATTGTTGTAGCAGCGTATGAAGGTATATCTGCCATTGTAAACAGGAAAGTGTCCTATCATGCAAAGCAGCGCCACAGCCAGAAGATGGAGACGATGTATCAGGAGGGGGACTATGCAGGAATCCTTCACTACATGGAGAAGAAGAACCTGATGTATACCAGCGGCTATGAGAAATATAGTGATGTGGCGGATATGGAACGTTATTTTGAACATTATCTGGACCCGGAGGATGATGATTACCGCAGGTGGATCGTGGAGAATAAACAATGGGATTCTATCTATGATGTAAAGTACATTATGTACATACTGGCGACCTGTCAGTACTCACAGGATGAACACTATAAGTATGGGGAGGAAGCCTCTGCTGCCTATTACAGGGACAAGGCATATGAGTACCTTCTGGATAATTATGGTATAACGAAGGAAGATACTGACAAGCTCATAGAAGCAGCCGGAGGCTTTGATGAGGATGATTACGACAGACTCCGGCAGATACAGGAAGATATGCAGAAGATGGCCTTTGAGAGGCTCAAAGAGGAGCAGTCAGAATGAAATGCAAGAGATGTGGCGCACAGTATTCAGCCAAGGAGTTGAAATGTCCATATTGTGGAGAACCCAATTCACTGGGAATGCATTGGAAGAACACAGAGGAAAATGCCAAAAATGAAACAGAAAACACAAGAAAGAGAGTACGGCATTCGGCTCCTTTATATGTGATCGACCAGATATGGAATGTGGTCATTGTCTGTATTGTATTGATGGCAGCCCTGACCATAGCAATCGCAGTGGTGGGGGGAGTGTTCGAGACCTTACATGACAGATATGTGAGGAGTACGGCTTCTGTTGCGGAAGCAGATGCAATACTGGAGACAGAGGATACGGAAGTACTGGTTCAGTATGTAAAAGAACATTCCCTGTTTTGGGAGGATGGCTATGATAAGTATACGGAAAGGGTGCAGATCTATCAATCCTACCGCAATTTGCTGGAGATGATGGCATATTTCCAGCAGAATGAGGACTGGAACCATGGAGAGACTCCCAGAATGTACCGTATTGGCTCAGCCTTATATAACGGACAGTATATGCTCAAGGAATTTAACCGTACCTATGGAAGCAGTCTGGAATATCCTGAGAACCAGAGATATCTGGAGAAAGCACAGCAGAGTGCAGTAGCCTTTCTGGAGGGAACCTTTAAAATGACACAGGAAGACATTACCAGGCTGGTGGATGCTAATTTGTATTCAGATGAAGAGCAGGATTTCATAAAGCTGGTCTGTGAAAGAAGAGGGTGGGAATATGAAGAGAATTAAGTTTCACGATGAGAGTGGGCAGTATGAAGTGCATATCATCCCTTTTATTTTCAAGACGATTTTTTGCGTGTTCGGACTGATCATAATGATTGGTATTGCAATCGAACTGCCTTCTTCTATCCGATATGACCTGAAATATTCCGGTAAAGAATATAATCTGACGAATTGTGAACGTGATTACATCAACAGAAAGTATGACCAATTATATAGTACATTGTACATATACGACCTGTATGATGATACTTATGGGAAGTATTGGGAGATTGTAAAAGGTTATCAGGATTACTGTATGTATGTCAATTATAAGAACATGCTCGAACAGGGCACAGAACAAGTGCAGCTGGATATACCTGAAAATGAAGAAAAGTATAGAGGTGTAATACAGGTAGAGTTCGATGTTTCCCAGATGTGTGAGAAATACCGCAAGAAAGTACTACAGGATGCAGCAGACTGCCAATATCCAGAGAATGAACGATACTTTGAAGAGATTACAGCACATATAAATTAGATAGATATTTACAAAGTATATTATTATATTACAGATACAGAATTGTACAGACTTAACAAGTGCCTGTGTTGCATTGTTAAATCTGTACAATTCGTCACTTGCTTTATAGTATTGATGGTAAATAAGAGTAGTAGAGGAGAATGGGTGTGAATCAGAAAAAGGAGCGATGGGGCAGCGTATTATATATGCTGGTTACATTGTCAATTCCTACAATTATAGAAGAGGTGCTTGCGACGCTGATCCAATATGTGGATACAGCTATGGTAGGACAGCTTGGAGAGCAGGCAACAGCATCTGTCAGCGTGAGCACGACAGTTACATGGCTGGTGAACAGTGTACCCCATGCCATAGGAATCGGTGTATTGGCGCTGATTGCCAAGGCGGTAGGAAGTGGGGATAAGAATCTGGTAAGGAGAATCTCCAGCCAGGCAGTATGGATGGTCATTGGGTGCAGCATTGTGCTTGGAGGAATCTCCTTGCTGCTAAGCCCGTATATTCCCATCTGGATGGGCGCAGAAGCATCCATTCAGGGTGCGGCAGGTGAGTATTTCTTTATCATCAGCCTGCCTATGCTGTTTCGTGTATCCAGCATTGTGTTTGGTGCAGCCATCCGTGCGACGAAGGACACGAAGACTCCCATGCTCATCAGCCTGGGTGCGAATATTATCAATGCAGTGCTGAATTATGCACTGATCTATGGTGTAGATATGGGAGTGAGAGGCGCTGCCATTGCATCTGCCATTTCCTATGTATTGTCAGGTATTATGATGTATGTGGCATACCGCAGGAATGAATGGCTGCATTGGGAGCTTGGCGAGATCAGACCGGATACAGCGATTCTGGAACAGTGTGGTAAGGTCGCACTTCCGGTACTAGGAACCAGTATTACGTCATGCCTTGGTTATACAGTCTTTGCAGGGCTGGTATCAGGTATGGGAACGACTATATTTGCAGCACATTCCATTGCCGTAACGGCAGAAGAGATATTCTATATTCCGGGTTATGGATTTCGTACCGCAACCTCTACACTGGTCGGTAATTCCCTTGGGGAGAGGAACAGGGATAAGTTCAGGAAGGTCAGTATTATCAGTGTCATTGTAACGGTTGCCATGATGTGTGTTAATGGTGTGATTCTGTATCTGAGTGCGAAGATGCTTATGAGTTTCTTTACACCAAGCCGGGCAGTCGTTGACCTGGGAGCGGATATGCTCAGACTGGTGGCTTTTTCAGAGCCGTTCTTTGGAATCATGATTGTTATGGAGGGTATCTTCTACGGACTGGGCAACACCCGTTATGCATTTATTGTAGAGACCTTCAGTATGTGGGGCATCCGCATCCTGCTGACCTTCCTGTGTGTGAAGGTATGGGGACTGGATCTGCGGGCAGTATGGTTATGCATGATCGCAGATAATGTCTGCAAGGCGGTGCTTTTTGCCATACCGGTCATGACCCCAAAAGGCAGAAGTAAGTTATTCCCACAGTTTTAAAATATTTTGAGAGAACTAAAGAAGTATTGGACAATAGTGTGGTATACTATATTCAAGTTGGTTATAATTTTAAAATGAATTGGGGTGAGTCAATGAATTATGCAATTGGAGAAATATTAAAGGATTTTACAAAACGAATCGAAGAATATTTTGGACAATCACTAATTAAGGTATTGCTTTATGGCTCTTATGCCAGAGGAGATAATAAAGAAAACTCCGATATTGATATTATGATATTGACCACTCTTTCAGATAAAGAGATTACGGAAATAGAAAATGATATATATGATATCGCTTATGATTTCCTTATGGATTACGGTGTAGATATTTCTGTAATCATTAAGAATGAAGATATATTTAAGTATTGGCTGGGAACATTACCCTTTTATAACAATGTTGAAAAAGAAGGAGTAGTTTTAAGTGGAAAATAAGAAAATTGAATTAAGCCAATATAGAATGAATCAGGCAAAAGAAACATTAACTGTTGCCAGAGATTGTGTTGAAGGGAATCATTATAAAGATTCCATAAATCGTTCATATTATGCTGCTTTTTATGCAATTAAGGCAGTACTGGCATTAAGCGAGATTGACTTTAAAAGGCATAAAGATGTAATAGCGCATTTTAATAAGAATTATGTTGCACAGGGTGAATTTAACCGGGAAATTGGAAAACGTATTGCCAGATTGCAACAAAAACGTGAAAAAAGTGATTATGATGATTTTTATATTGCTTCAAAGGATGAAGCCTTTGAACAGATAGAAACAGCAGAAATGATAATAAATGCAGTTGAGGTATATTTAACTTCAAAAAATAAGAGTGATTCAATATAAAAGACGGATACAAATAGGAAAGTCTTATATATTGACATCCTAAAATGGATGTACTATCATCTAAATGGATGTAGGTACATCTATTTCGTGTAGGAGGTTTCATATGGACGAGACGGGTAGAAAGATTACAAAGATTGCAAGAGAAGTCAATAAGCTCACAGTGCAGACGATGAAGGAAGATGGAATTGGAACAGCGGAGTTTGACTTCATTCATCTGATTCGGCACAATCCGGGGATTACTCAGGCGGGAGTGCGTGAGCAGTTAAAGATTGATAAGGGAGCAGCAGCAAGGAGAGCCGCCAGTCTGGAGGCGAAGGGCTATCTGATACGCAAGCCCAATCCTGATGATGGGCGCAGCCAGATGCTGTATGCCACACAGAAAGCAGAGAAGTTGAAGAATTCTAAGGCTTACATAGAGGGTGTCTTCTATGAATGGCTTCTGGCAGAGCTGCCAGAGGAGGAGAAAGAGGCATTTTGTAAGACTCTGGATACGTTATATTGGCGTTCCAAGAGACAGAGCCGGGCAGGATTCCCGGATGTATCGGCATTGATTGATAAGGGAGGCGAAGGACGTGAAGAATAAAGCAGCATTCAGGGCTGACCGCATTCTTTCTTATTTTCAGGAAGAATGGGTTGTGCTTCTGGCAGTAACCATATCAGGGCTGATCTATAACCTGGGACTCCTGGCGGGACCGTGGTTCGAGGGTAAAATGACAGGGTATCTGGTAGATATTCTGGGTGGCACCAAGGTCTTCTCGGATATGCTTGTACTGGTCATCTGCTATGTAGCAGCCATTGCAGTCGTACAGGTATCTCGTTATGTTAAGAGATTCTACGTCAGACGTTTTGCCAACAATGTGAATCGCAGAATGAAGCGGATTCTGTATGGCTGTCTGATACATAAGAACAGAACAGAGCTGGAAGAAGAAGGAACAGGTAATGTACTGACTAAGGCGATTCTGGATGTAGATGACTGCGTGGAAGGGATGCGTAAGTTCACTACGGAGCTTTTTGATACAGGCGTAGCACTGGCAGCCTATGCAGGTATGCTGTTATGGTATGACTGGAGACTGGCACTTCTGTGCATGCTTTTCCCACCGATTTCGTTTATTGTAGCGGAGAAGATGAAAGTCCAGGTACAGAAAGGCGGAGCAGCATACAAAGAGCAGTCAGGAATATTAAGTGCTGCGACATTGGACAGAGCAAGCAATGCCATCACTTACAGAGTATTTGGCTGTGAGGAAGAGAGAAGAGATGCCTACGAACAGAATCTGAATGATTATGAGAAGAGTGCTGTCCGTGCTAATATCTGGAACAGTGTGATGCCTCCCATATACCGTATTATTTCCATGGCAGGAGTATTCTTTATCCTGTATTTTGGCGGCAGGAATGTATTGGGAATCGGATGGACGAAGTGGGATGTGGCAGCCTTTGCAACGTTTCTTGCATGTTTTACCAAATTATCAGTGAAATCCTCCAGTGCAGCCAAGCTGTTCAACGCAGTGCATAAGGCACAGGTATCCTGGAAGAGAATCCGCCCTTTAATGAAGCTGGTAGAAGAAGAGGAACCTTGCAAGGTGCAGCAGGCAGGAGAATTACAGGTGTCACATGTTGATTTTGTCTACCCGACTGGTGGACGCATTCTGGAAAATGTGTCATTTACGGCGAAGCCCGGACAGATCATAGGAATTACAGGTCCTGTGGCATGTGGTAAATCTACACTTGGTAAGGTTTTTCTATGCGAATATCCTTATGAGGGCAGCATCCGTTTCAAGAATCAGGAATTAGGCGGGCTGGACGACAGAGAACGTATAGGCATCATTGGATATCTGGGGCATGACCCGGAGCTGTTCAATGACAGTATTGAGAATAATATCCTTATGGGAGAGGATGAAGATATTGAGAAACTTTTGAAAATGGTGTGCTTTGACAAGGAAGTTGCCCAGATGGAAGAGGGTATTCATACCCATGTCGGGAGCGGCGGCGTCAGACTTTCCGGTGGACAGGCGCAGAGACTGGCACTGGCAAGGACATTGTGTCATAAGAAGCCGGTATTGATTCTGGATGATCCGTTCTCGGCACTGGATAGAAGGACAGAAGAGCAGATATTTGCAAATTTGAAGAATTTGACAAAAGACAGCATTGTATTACTGATTTCTCACAGATTATATTTATTCCCACAGATGGATCAGGTGCTTTGGATGGAGAATGGACGTGTAACGGCTGGAACACATGAAGAACTGATGAGTAAGGAGCCAGAATATGCGGCAATTTACCGTGCACAGGAAGGAGGCGAGGCAGATGAGCAGAAATAAAGAAACAACAGGCAGTATAGTCATGCATACAGTCTGGGAGAAGAAATGGCTTTCTCTTGGAATTCTGGTTGCGGTCTGCACTGCCATTGTAACTGCACTTCTGCCACCATTGATTCTGGGAGACGTGGTTGATTCCCTGACACAGGGGCAGCAGGTGAATATAGGAATAATCGTACTGTATTTTGGACTGCTGGTACTGACGGGCATTATGGAATCGGCAAGAGAAGGACTTCTGACAGTCTTTGGACAAAAGATCACACATACGCTGAGAAGCCGTCTGATGGCGAAATTCATACGCCTGTCAGCAGATTCGATCAATCATCAGGAGCCTGGCTCACTGGTATCAAGATTCGTAGGGGATGTGGATACGGTGGAGAATCTGTTCACATCAGGTATTATCAGTATGTTTGCAGATGCCTGCAAGATCATCAGTATTCTTGCTGTCATATGGTTTCATAATAAGGGACTGGCGCTTGTGCTTATTGTATTGCTGCCTTTTCTCTTCTGGTTTACGAGACATGTACAGAAGAATATGCTGGCAGCGCAGATTGAGAATAGAAGGGCAGTAAGCCGTGTATCCGGGCATGTACCACAGACATTGCACAATATCCGTACCATTCACAGCCTTGGTAAGGAAGCGTATATGGAGAAGCGATATGACCAGTATATCGAAGAGAGCTATCAGGCAATGGAAAAGACGAACTTCTACGATGCGGTATACTCACCGGTCATTCTGATCCTGAATGCCATCGTAGTAGCTGTAGTCATGCTGTTCTCAGCCTCCGGCAATCAGCAGGTGCTTGTACTGTTTGGTATGTCAGCGGGAACCGCAGTGGCAGTTATTAACTATATTTCACAGATATTTACACCTATCGAAAGCCTTGGTATGGAGATTCAGACCATTCAGTCAGCCATTGCAGGTGTCAGCAGAATCAATGAATTTCTGACTCTGCCTGAGGTTAGGAACAATGAATCCCGGTCAGAGGGAACGTACACACAGAATATGCCTTTTGTAGAGTTAAAGGATGTCACATTTGGCTATGACGATCATATGGTGCTGGAACATCTCAATATTCAGGTACAGGAGGGAGAACAGGTGACACTCTCCGGCAGGACCGGCGCCGGCAAGAGCACGATATTCAAGCTGCTTCTTGGACTGTATGAACCGGTAAAAGGCGAGATTCTGATACAGGGGAAAAAGACAGCAGATATTTCAGCCAATGAGCGCCGCAGGCTTTTTGGCTATGTAGAGCAGTCATTTCATATGGTTCCTGGAACTGTGAAAGAGCAGATCACACTTTATGATGATGCAATAACCATGGAGCAGGTAATAAAGGCAGCGAAACTGACAGGGTTACATGATACCATTATGAATCTGGAGCATGGCTACGATACGATATGTACGCCGGAACTCTTTTCTCAGGGACAATGGCAGCTGTTATCCATTGCCCGTGCGGCAGCAGCAGAACCGAAGCTATTACTGCTGGATGAGATCACGGCAAATCTGGATGCTGATACGGAGAGGGCAGTCTTGCAGGCTTTGAAGAGAGTCAGCGAGAACAGAACTGTTATCTCTATCTCACACAGAGTCATGGCAGAGACAGGAAGGATAATAAGACTTGACACAGCCGAATGTTGATGGCAGATCTGATCGACTATGGTGTAACCAATGCAGATCAGTCCTATTCTTTTTCCAATATTGACCATTTCAATATATGATACCATGTTATATGGGGATGGCAGCAATCTCTCACAGGGGCAGCAGCAGTTGATCGCAATTGCAAGAGCTGCGATTGCCAAGCCGCCTGTACTGATTCTGGATGAAGCAACAAGCTCTATTGATACAAGAACAGAGCGGCTCATTGAGAAGGGAATGGATGGAATCATGGAGGGCAGAACGGTATTTGTCATTGCCCACAGACTCTCTACGGTCAGAAACTCCAATGCAATCATGGTATTGGAAAAGGGTGAGATCATGGAAAGAGGCGACCATGAAGAACTTCTGGAACAGAAAGGCAGATAGGGTGCTGGAGATATTCCAGATGACGGACGAAATTATGAAAGCCGGTATGACCAGTGAAGAACTGGAGACGTTGGAACACATATTAGATAAAATAGAAGATAATCTGAATCAGGCGATTGAGAAATAAGAGAAAGGTCCTTTGTCATATGGCAGAGGGCTTTTTTTGAACGATAAGTCCATTTTTTTTACATAAAAATCTATTGACGGATGCCATTTTGCTTGTTATGATAATTTTACAAAGCGCAAACGGTTGCGCATGAAAATATTTAGATATAACCGACAGAAAGGTACAGGTAACAGGATGTTAGAATATATCAAGGGCATGGATGTATCATCAATGGACGAGATTGAGCAGTTAGGTGCAGTCTTTTATGATGAAGGCAAGCAGGGAGATTTGCTGGAGATATTGAAGAAATATGGCTCCGATTATATCAGGCTCAGACTGTGGAATGATCCCAGATCAGAGGATGGTAAGCCCTATGGGGCAGGTAACACTGATTATGAAGTAACACTCCGTATGGCGAAGCGTGTCAAGGCAGCAGGCATGAAATTCCTGCTGGATTTCCATTACAGTGACTTCTGGGCAGATCCGGGCAAACAGCGCAAGCCCAAGGCATGGGTCGGCTACAATGCAGAACAGCTGGAACAGGCTGTATATGATTTTACCAAAGAGAATATGCGCAAATTCATTGCAGAGGGTGTACGTCCTGATATGGTACAGGTTGGTAACGAACTGTCTAATGGTCTTCTCTGGCCGGAAGGACAGGTGCCTAATTATGATAACATAGCCCGTTTCGTCAGTGCGGGTATCCGTGCAGTGAGAGAGACAAGCCCTGAGACGAAGATCATGATTCACCTGGATAATGGTGGTAACAATGCCCTTTATCGGGAATGGTTCGATAACTATACGAAGCGAGGGGAAGATTTCGATATCATTGGTTTATCCTACTATCCATTCTGGCATGGGGATCTGAACGCTCTGAAAAATAACATGAACGATATCGCAGTGCGTTACGGCAAGGATCTTGTGATTGCAGAAGTATCCATGGGTTATACAGTGGAGGATTATGCAGCTTATGAGAAGCTGGCGCGGGAGGATAGAAAAGGCATGGCGACCAAGCCTGCTTTATGTGAGAAAGTACCTTTCCCTATGACGAAGGAAGGACAGTGCGAATTCCTAAAGGCTTTTCTGGAGGTATTGGAGCAGGTCCCGGAGAACAGAGGACGTGGTTTCTTCTATTGGGAGCCGGCATGGCTGCCTGTTGCAGGAAGCGGCTGGGCAACACCGGAGTCACTGGAATATATCAAGGAAGCAGGTCCATGTGGTAATGAATGGGCGAATCAGGCACTCTTTGATTATGAAGGCAATGCACTTCCATCACTGAAGGTCATCAGAGACTATCAGCCGAAGTAAGAGATTAATTTTAAACTAACATAAAACTATAAAACAAATTGGAGGAACGAAAATGAAACAGGAACTGTTAAAGAAATTTGAGGAAGTATTTGGAGATTCTAAGGGAGCTGGCGTTTATTTCGCACCAGGCCGTGTGAACCTGATCGGTGAGCACACAGATTATAACGGTGGACACGTATTTCCCTGCGCACTGACAATCGGTACATATGCAGTTGCAAGACTTCGTGATGATGACAAGCTGTGCCTTTTCTCCATGAACTTTGAAGATGATGGAGTAGGCGAGAGCAGACTGGCTGATATCGAGACTAAGAAAGATGGAGACTGGAGAAATTATCCAAAGGGAATCGTATGGGCTTTTGGCAAGAAGGGCTATAAAGTAGATAAGGGACTGGATATTCTGTATTTTGGTAATATTCCAAATGGTTCAGGTCTTTCTTCATCAGCATCCATCGAAGTCCTGACAGGCTTTATCCTGAAAGAGTTATTCGGTTTTGATGTAACCAATCAGGATCTGGCACTGATCGGACAGTTCTCTGAGAACCAGTACAACGGCGTAAACTGTGGTATTATGGATCAGTTTGCAATTGCCATGGGTAAGAAAGACTGTGCAATCTTCCTGGATACTGCTGACCTTTCCTATGAATATGCACCTATCGTATTAAAGGGTGCCAAGATTGTTATTCTTAACACCAATAAGAAGCGTGGTCTGGGTGATTCCAAGTACAATGAGAGAAGAAGTGAGTGTGAAGCAGCACTTGCAGCATTACAGACAAAGCTCTCCATCAAGTCTCTTGGTGAGCTGACAGAAGAGGAATTTGAAGCAAATAAGGAACTCATCGGTGATCCTGTCAAGATTAAGAGGGCTAAGCATGCTGTATACGAGAACCAGCGGACTATCAAGGCTGTTAAGGCATTAAAGGATAATGACCTGGAGCTGTTTGGCAAGCTTATGATTGCTTCCCATGACTCTCTGCGTGATGACTATGAAGTAACAGGTATCGAGCTTGATACACTGGTAGCAGAAGCATTAAAGCAGCAGGGCGTAATCGGTGCACGTATGACCGGTGCAGGCTTTGGCGGCTGTGCAGTCAGCATTGTAAAAGAAGAAGCAGTACCTGCTTTCATTGAGAATGTAGGCAAGGCATACAAAGAGAAGATTGGTTATGCAGCAGATTTCTATGTAGTAGAGATTGGTGATGGTCCATCCGTACTGTAATAAAACTACAGAGACTTTGAAAAGGAATAGAAGAAAGGCAGGCATTACGCCATGATTACACAGAATATTACAGACCTTGTCCGTTATGGGGTATCCAGCGGACTGGTAGATGAAGCAGACATTATTTATACAGTAAACAAATTGCTGGAATTATTCGAGCTGGAAGAATATGACAGAGAATTTACTCCTGAGAATTTTACCAAAGTAGAGGATGTGACCACATTCCCACTGGAAGAGACTTTGAAGGAAATGCTGGATTATGCACAGGAAAAAGGCTTATTAAAAGGCGAGGGCGTTGTATACAGAGATTTATTTGATACCAGGATCATGGGAAGCTTAGTACCAAGACCATCAGATGTTATTTATACGTTTGGCAGATTATATGAGGAAAAAGGCGCCAAGGCAGCAACAGACTGGTATTATGCATTCAGCCAGAATACAGATTATATCAGAAGATACCGTATCAGGAAGGATATGAAGTGGAAGGCTGATACAGAGTATGGAGAAATGGACATTACCATTAACCTGTCCAAGCCTGAGAAAGACCCTAAGGCGATTGCAGCAGCCAAGCTTGCAAAACAGAGCGGCTATCCCAAATGCCAGCTTTGTATCGAGAATGAAGGCTATGCAGGCAGAGTAAATCATCCTGCAAGACAGAATCACAGAATCATTCCTATTGAAATATGCGGTATGAAGTGGGGATTCCAGTATTCTCCTTATGTATATTACAATGAGCACTGCATCGTATTTAACAGCCAGCATATTCCAATGAAGATCGAGCATAAGACCTTTGAGAAGCTGTTTTCTTTTGTAGAGCAGTTTCCTCATTATTTCGTAGGCTCCAATGCAGATCTGCCTATTGTTGGGGGTTCTATCCTCAGCCATGACCATTTCCAGGGTGGAAACTATGAATTTGCCATGGCAAAAGCACCGGTAGAGAGAACCTTTACTGTAAAAGGCTATGAAGATATCCAGTCAGGTATCGTTAAGTGGCCTATGTCAGTTATCAGACTGTCTCACAAGGATTATCACAGAATCATTGAGCTTGCGGATGTAATTCTTGCAAAATGGCGTGGTTATACAGATGAGGCGGCATTTATCTATGCTGAGACAGATGGAGAACCTCATAATACCATTACACCGATTGCCAGAAAGCGCGGTGATAATTATGAGCTTGATCTGGTACTTCGTAACAACATTACAACCGAGGAACATCCTCTGGGTGTATATCATCCCCATGCAGAGCTTCATCACATCAAGAAAGAGAATATCGGTCTGATTGAGGTCATGGGACTTGCAGTACTTCCTTCCCGTCTCAAGGGTGAGCTGGAGCAGCTTGCCAAGGCAATTGTTGCAGGCGAAGATATCCGCAAGGATGAAGTGCTTGAGAAGCATGCAGACTGGGTAGACGAATTCCTTCCTAAATATGCAGGTCAGGTAAATGAAGATACCATTATGGACATTCTGCAGAAGGAAGTCGGTATTGTATTTGGTAAGGTATTAGAGCATGCCGGTGTATATAAGCGTAACGCAGAAGGCGCAGCAGCATTTGACAGATTTATAAACGCTCTTGATGAGCGTAATTGATAATTACTTCACAAATGATTACAGTCAGGTTACTGAAAGGCATGGAAAAAGACAATGGAGATATTCCACAATGACAGAGCGGACAACAGGAAAATCACAATAGCAGATGTAGCAGGGGCTCTTTCAGTCTCCAAAACTACGGTGTCACGGGCGATATCAGGCAAGGGACGCATTAGTGAGGAGACCAGAGCCAGAGTACTGGAATACATAGAGCAGAATGATTATAAGCCGAATGTAATTGCCAAGGGGTTAGCGCAGCAGAAGACTTATAACATTGCTCTGGTGATTCCAGGCGACTGTAATCTTGTGGATATGCCTTTCTTCCAGAACAGTATGCAGGGCATCTGTGAGGAGGCTTCCAGACAGGATTATGATGTGATGCTTGTAACAACGTTAGGCAGCCATTTGACCAATCTGGAACGCATGGCTGCCAATCATAAAGTAGATGGTGTCATATTGAGCCGTTCTGTGGTGAAGGACAGGGCTGCGCTTTTCTTAAAGGAACAGCAGATTCCCTTTGTGCTGATGGGAACCAGCAAGGATGAGGATATCCTGCAGGTAGACAATGACCATAAGGCAGCCTGCTGCGAGCTGGTCATGGGGATTCTTGAGAAGGGGATGAACCGGATCGGACTGATAGGAGGCAGCCATGATTATGTAGTCAACAGAACGAGACTGCAGGGGTATAAAGATGCTTTCCGTAATATGAAGCTTCCTCTGGAAGAAAATCTTATTTATGACGACTGCATCACACCTGAGCAGATAGAGCAGGTATTGCATAATCTGGTCAGGAGGGGAACACAGTGTATTGTCTGTATGGATGATATGATCTGCTCTATTGTATTGCAGATATTAGATAAAGAACATGTTAAAGTACCGGAACAGATGAAGGTGGCCTCCTTCTATGACAGTACGTTACTGCGGAATCATGAACCGGCAGTTACTTCGCTGATTTTTGATGACAGGGCATTGGGAACGCTTACGTGCTCCGTATTGCTGGACTTTATCAATGGCAAGGAAGTCAAGGGCAGGAACTTATCAGGTTATGAAGTAGTGTACAGGGAATCCACACGATAAATACATGTGTGGGAAATGAGGATTACTATGGCAAAAAAGAAAAAGCAGCCGGCAGAATTCAGATTCTATGAATTGCCACAGGATGAGCCTGTATTGGCGCTCATGGGCAATAAATGGATTCAGGTCTATGGGGAGAATATTGATAATCAGCATTTTCATAACCTTCTGGAGATAGGATTATGCCATTATGGGGAAGGAGATCTGGTACTGGAAGAGGATTTCTACCGGTTTGCACCGGGAATGATATCCTGCATTCCGGCGAATTTCCTTCATGTGACCAGAAGTGACCAGGGAGTTCCGGCTTTCTGGGAATATCTGTATCTGGACCCGGAGGAGATTATCGGGATCAGTGGCAGAAAGAATGCACCAGAGACCAGAGAGCTTATAGAAGCAATCAATAGAAATGCCTTTTTTATCAAGGCGGAAGATAATCCTATACTGGTAACACTGGTCAGAACGATTTTTGAAGAAATGGAGAACAAGGAGCAGTATCATCAGGAATGCGTAAAGGGAATGGCATATGCCCTGCTTCATGAAATCGCGCGTTTCAATGGAAAAAGCAGCGTGAACAGCAATATCAAGGCAAGCGGGCTTCAGCTGGAAAATGCCATTGACTATGTAGAGCAGCATTATCAGGATGATTTCAAGATTGCCGATCTGGCGCAGCAGTGTCATATGAGCGAGACACATTTCAGGCGTATTTTCCAGGAGAAAATGAATATGACTCCTATCGAGTATGTGAACTTCGTCCGGGTGAAGAAAGCATGCGAGCTGATTGATAAAACGGATATCAGCATGGAAGAGGTAGCTGAGAAGGTGGGATTTATCACGCCGTCTACGTTTAACCGCAATTTCCGTAAGATCATAGGCACATCGCCTTATCAGTGGAAGAAGAGGCCGGACAACCACGAAGGGAAGCTGCAGGAATACAGGATATCTGCCCTAAAGGGATGGTAGCACAAAAAGGATATGTAATGGTTGAAAATGCACATTTTACAAGTGTATATAGAAACAATGAACTGGGTATGGGTGTTATAATCAGATCAGTTAGGAAAGTAGTGATTATAAGACCTCAAAGCATAATTGGGGGTATGGTACGAAATGAAATTTGACTACGGTAAAATTAAAGATCCGGCTTTTTTTGCACAAAATCGCGTAAAGGCACATTCGGATCATCATTATTATAAAAATCATAGAGAACTGGCAGAAAAGAATGAAAGTTTCCGACAGAATCTGAACGGCTTATGGAAATTCCAGTATGCCAGAAATCTTGCAGAAGCACCAGCTGGATTTGAAGCAGAGGACTTTGACTGTAAGGGCTGGGAAGACATTCGTGTTCCGGCACATATTCAGATGGAGGGCTACGACAAGCCTCAGTATGTGAATGTGCAGTATCCCTGGGATGGACATGAGGCGATTGAACCGGGGGAGATTCCTACACAGTTCAATCCTGTTGCAAGCTATGTGAAATATTTCACAGTTCCTGAAAACATGCAGGGCAAAAGGCTTTTTGTGTCTTTTCAGGGTGTAGAGAGTGGATTTGCACTCTGGTGTAATGGCAGCTATGTAGGCTACAGTGAAGACACTTTTACTCCTTCCGAGTTCGAGTTGACCTCTTATCTGAAAGAGGGAGAGAACAAGCTGGCTGTTCAGGTATTTAAGTGGACATCCGGCAGTTGGTGTGAGGATCAGGATTTCTTCCGTTTCTCAGGTATTTTCAGAGATGTGTATCTGTACAGCATTCCTGACACGCATGTCAGTGATATCAGAATCAAGACGATATTAAACGATACTTATGATAGAGGAAATCTGGAGATCGTACTGGAAGCAATTGGTAATGGCAAGGTCGAACTGATTCTTACTAGACAGGGTGAGGAAGCAGCGAGAACAGAGGTAGAGATTAAGGACGGACAAAGCACTGTTGTAGAGCTGACAATAGAACAGCCTGCTTTATGGAGTGCAGAACAGCCCAATCTGTACAATCTGATGATTCAGGTGACAGATAATCAGGAGCAGTTGCAGGAATTGATTCCCCAGAGAGTGGGATTTCGCAGATTTGCCATTGAAGATGGTATCATGAAGCTCAATGGCAAGCGTATTGTCTTCAAGGGCGTTGACCGTCATGAATTCAGTTCCAGAAGAGGCCGTGTGCCGAATCATGATGAGCTTTTACGGGATATTGTTACAATGAAGCGCAACAATATCAATGCTATCAGAACCAGCCATTATCCGAATGATTCAGCATTATATGCCCTTTGTGATGAATATGGACTGTATCTGATCGACGAGTGCAACATGGAAACACATGGTATGTGGGATATGGTAGGCAGAGGTGTGTGGCCTATCGAGAAAGCATTACCCGGTGACAGACAGGAATGGAAGGATTTACTGCTTGACCGTGTAAATTCCATGTATCAGAGAGACAAGAATCATCCAAGCATCATCATCTGGTCCTGCGGTAACGAATCCTTTGGTGGTTCTGTTATCTATGAAATGTCCAGGCTTTTCCATGCATTAGATGATACAAGACTGGTACATTATGAAGGCGTATGCAATGACCGCAGATATAATGATACTTCTGATATGGAGAGCCGTATGTATCCAAGTGCTGCATATGTGAAGGATTTCCTGCAAAAAGACAGAAGCAAGCCATATCTTCTGTGTGAATATACACATGCTATGGGTAATTCCTGCGGTGGTATGCATAAATACACAGACCTGACGGATGAAGAACCTTTATTCCAGGGTGGCTTTATCTGGGATTACATTGACCAGTCTATCTATCATAAGGACAGATACGGTAAGGAAGTACTGGGATATGGCGGTGATTTTGATGATCGTCCCTGCGATTATAATTTCAGTGGAAATGGTATTGCTTACGGCGGTGAGCGTATGCCTTCTCCGAAGATGCAGGAAGTGAAATTCAACTATCAGAATATCTCAATCCAGATTCAGGATGACCAGTTTACTGTTATCAATAAGAATCTTTTCACAAATACAGACGTGTACGATTGTAAGATTAGTCTGACACTTGATGGCAGGCAGATTGCAGATACAAAGGTGGATATCGGAGTAGAACCGTTGAGTCAGCAGACTTATCAGCTTCCTCGTTGGAGATATCTGACACCATGGAGCAAGGAAGAACCCTGGATGGCAACAGATGCCGGAGAATATGTTGTAACAGTTTCCTTTGTATTAAAGGAAGATACACTCTGGGCACAGCGTGGCCATGAGGTAGCTTTCGGACAGGGTATCTATGAGATAGAAGCACCCCAGCAGAGAAAACCCCAGTCCTATATGAAGGTTACAGATGGTACTTACAACTTAGGTATTAAGGGTGAACATTTTGAAGTGCTCTTTGATAAAGGTGGAAAAGGACTGGTTTCCTATGTATATGGAGGCAGAGAAATGATCAAGGCTATCCCGAAGCCTAACTTCTGGAGAGCGCCGACAGATAATGATAATGGCAATCAGATGCCTTTCCGTTATGCACAGTGGAAGCTGGCAAGTATGTATCAGCTAAACGGTATACCTGGTTCTAAGGAGCCAAATCCGGTGATTGTGCAGGATGCAGATAAGGTAACAGTAACTTACACATATTATCTGCCGACAACACCTGAGTCATCCTGTGAAGTGGCATACACTGTTACAGGAGACGGCACTGTACACACTGCGTTAAGTTATGATCCGCCTAAGGGAATACATGATATGCCTGAATTTGGTATGTTATTCAAATTTGATGCAGATTATGAGAACCTGACCTGGTATGGATATGGACCGGCAGAGACTTACTGTGACCGTGAAAGAGGCGGTAAGCTTGGCATCCATCACAATAAGGTCGCTGATAATATCGCACAGTATCTGGTTCCGCAGGAATGTGGCAATCATACCCATGTAAGACGTGCAAGTGTCACGGATAATCTGGGCAGAGGTATGGAATTTAGCGGTAAGGAATTGAGCTTTAGCGCACTTCCCTATACACCACATGAGCTGGAGAATGCAATGCACAGTTATGAACTGCCGCCTGTTTACTATACAGTAGTAAGAGTTGCCTTACAGCAGATGGGTGTAGCCGGTGATGACAGCTGGGGAGCAAGGACTCATGAGGAATATCTGATTGATGTGACCAGACCGCTTAAACTGGAATTTGATTTTAAGGGCATCTGATGCTCTTTAAAATATAGAAGAAGTAATCAACGCCGCAACAGCGGCACCACATAAAAGGAGGTAGAACAGTGGATAAATTTGTAGTAAACATTATTCATCGTCCGGAGATGGTTCCTGAGTATGCAGAGAAGGTAACAGGACACGGCAAAGCAGAGGACATTGGAAGAAAGGCACTTTTAACAGAAAGTCTTGATATCTTCAAGACACAGCAGGAATGTGCACATAAGAACGGTCTGAAGACAACAATCCAGATGACCTATGCCAGCCTTTTCAATGATGAAGCTGTAGAAATCGCTAAGGAACATCATGAGAAGTACGGTGATGAGATCGCTCTTACTTTATTAGGTCTTCCTTGTACAGAGTTCCGTGAGAAGTATAAGACCAAGGATTTCTGTATCTGGATGTTCTCCATGGAAGACAAGATGTCTATCGTGGATGACGTATTCGGTAAATTCTATGAGAGATTCGGCTTCTATCCGGAATCAACAGGTTCCTACTATATGGATGCTGATCTGACTAACTATATTAAGAGTAAATATCCTATGGTAAAATGTGCAGTTGCTACATGTTGGGAAGAAGGACCTAAGGCTTATCATACCTGTAACAACTCATGGTATACCTTCATGGATGGCGGCCCATGGGCTCCATGGATTCCTTCCAAGCAGAATACACATGCACCTGCTGCCAATGAAGCAGAAGATTCCGGTATTGTAGCAATCCCTCATCTGTCAAGAGACCTGATCGCATGCTATGATGGTAATGGATCTAACTTTGGTACACATCCACAGAACGTACTTCGTGGTATGATCTATGATTCCAAGACATGGGATTTCCCATATCTTTATAACCTGATCGACCAGTACAGAGATCTGGAGAAGTACAACAACGGTTATGCATATAACATGATGTTCGTTGGACCAGGCTGGATGAATAAGATGGGACGTTGGGAAGCTCCTTATGAGTTACTGCTCAAGTCTTATGAAGAAGGCTGCGAATATTATGGTAAGCTCAAGAAGGAAGGCAAGCTCGTTGATATGACAATGTCCGAGTTCGCTGATTACTACAGAGAGAAGAAGGGCGTTAATAAGAAGATCTACACAGAGCCTGAATGTGCTCTTTGGAGAGATATTTTATACGGATCAGACAAGCAGTTATTCTGGTACTGCGATCCATTCATGCGTGCATGTGTCAATATGGATCAGGGCGGCGCTATCGTTGACCTTCGTCCTTATGCTGCCAAGCTTGAGTGGAAGACAGGTATCGGCACAGACCATGTATGGGATGCTTCCTATCCTTTCCTGATTCAGGAGAAGTACAGAGCCGGTTACTTCACACATTATGCTGGTGAAGGTACTGTCCGTAGTGCAAAGGTATGCTACAATGGCGAAGAAGTTGACCTGTGCTTATGCCGTACCAAGGCTCACTTCTCAGAAGTTGAGAACGAGAACGGTGTGGGCAAGACACGTATCCTGACACTTGATCCTGTAGATATCGAATTCTATGACCTGACAGTGAAGTTACAGACCAAGATCTATTTCGTAGAAGGCAGCCAGGAGATCAAGATTGAAAGAAATATTCTGGAAATGAGTAATCCTGATGCAGAAGTTACCATCAATGAGTACATGGTTGCATGCTATGGTACAACAGAATATTCTGAGAATATGAATGGTATCACTCTCAAGTGCGTAGGCGATACAGAGACTAAGGAAATCGAATATGCTTATAAGTGCAGAGAAGCAGAAGTAGCTGGAGCAAAAGAAGTATATGCAGTAATTCCTCCTGTAGATACCAAGGTATCCTTAACAGCAGAAGGCAAGAACTTCACAGGCTATGTAAAGGAAGGCTATGCATTCTCACCAATGTTAACATTAGGTTATACAACAACTCTTAAAAATAAGGAGGTATTTGCAACATGTCTCAAGGTAGAAAAGGCAAATTAAACTATAGATGTCCCTCTTGCTTTATGAGAGACCTGGATATTGATATGTTCTATGATAAGGAAAAGGATGAATTCTATTGCATGCGTTGTCAGTACACCGGCAATGAGCAGGATGTATTGGAGAAGAATGAAATGGTAAGATTTCGTTATCGTGCAATGGCGAAGAGATTCACCAAATTTGATTTTGACTAAACAGGAGAGGCCGGCAGCTTTTTAGCTGCCGGCTTTTATCGTTGTCATTTTCTTTAAAATCCGTTATAGTAGTGGTATAGTGTATTTTAGAAGGGAGAGCATCTATGGGACGTTTTTTAAATCCTGATTACAGTGCATTCAAGGATGTACTTGATTCGAAGATATATGTAGATAAAACAGAACTTTTGGAATACACAAACAGTGTGATCAATACAACATCCAAATTTATCTGTAATAGCCGTCCACGAAGATTCGGGAAATCTATTACAGCAAACATGATGACAGCCTATTACAGTAAGGGCTGTGATTCCAGGCAGATGTTTTCCAAATTGAAGATCAGTGAAAAGGATTCTTATGAGGAAAATCTGAATAAATATGACGTGATACATTTTGATGTACAATGGTGTATTGAACCTGCGGGCAGTGTAGAAAAGGTAGTCTCGTTTATCACGGAGAATGTGATAAATGAGTTAAGAGTAACCTTTACTGATATTTGTCCAAAGGAAAATATTACATTGCCTGATATGCTTTCACGAATTTATGATGCAACGGGCAGAAAATTTATTGTCATTATTGATGAATGGGATGTTCTTATTCGAGATGAAGCAAACAATCAACGTGTACAGGAAGAATATATTAAATTTCTACGGGGGATGTTCAAGGGAGTCGAGCCTACAAAATATATAGCCTTGGCATACTTAACAGGTATATTACCGATAAAAAAACTCAAAACACAGTCAGCATTAAACAATTTTACCCAGTTTACTATGTTAAGTTCATCAGTACTTGCACCATATGTAGGATTTACGCAAGAGGAAGTAATCAGCCTGTGTGAAAGATTTGGACATAATTATGAAGAAGTCAAAAAGTGGTATGATGGTTATAGGCTTGGACAGTATCATATCTATAATCCGAACGCAGTTGTAAACCTTATGCTGTTAGGGGAATTTCAAAGTTACTGGTCACAGACAGGCACATATGAATCTATTATACCTCTTATCAATAAAAACTTTGATGGACTTAAAACCGCAGTGATAGCTATGATTTCAGGTGATGAGGTGAATGTAAGAACTGCCACTTTCCAAAATGACATGATTACATTCAGAAATAAGGATGATGTACTTACTTTGCTTGTCCATTTGGGATATCTGGCATATAATCAGAGCAGACAGACTGCATATATTCCCAATGAAGAAATACGTATGGAATTTATAGATGCTGTGGAAGACAATAAATGGAGTGAATTAATAGAATTTGAGAATCAGTCAGAACAGCTTCTGGAAGCTACACTGGATAAGGATGCCGTGGCAGTTGCGGAGTATATTGGTAAAATACACACAGAATATGCATCTACAGTGCAGTATAACAATGAAAATTCATTAAGCAGTGTACTGACGATTGCGTATCTTAGTGCTATGAAATATTATTTCAAACCCGTTAGAGAACTACCAACTGGTAGAGGATTTGCAGATTTTGTATTGATTCCAAAGCCTGAATATGCGACAGATTACCCAGCGCTTATCATTGAATTGAAATGGAATCAAAATGTGCAAACTGCAATGAAACAGATTAAAGACAGAGAGTATCCGCAATCTATTCTGCATTATACAGGAAACATGTTGCTGGTGGGCATTAATTATGATAAAAAAAGTAAAGAGCATGAGTGCGTGATTGAAACGTATGAGAAGATATAGTTAGTGAAATAAAGGATTTAAAATAAGTCAGGATGAAAGTGAAATTATTATATACAGTGTTTCCCTGTCTTTTGCTGGCACTGACCTGTGATATGGGGCTGGTGGCCCGTTCACAGGAGCAGGATATGGCAGCAGTACAGGAAGAAGAACAGACAAGTGAACAGGATATAAGCTATACAGCAGGTGTAGCACAGATAAATGATGAAATTGAGCGGGAAGAAGAGGCAGGGCAGATAAGTCTGGCAGCCGGAGAAGCAGCGATAGCACAGGACATCATAGACAGTGATGCAGCAGAACTGGAGAGCTATGCACAGGAGCAGCGCCAGTCGCAGGAGGCCGAGGCTGTCAGTGAGGCTTCGCATGGCGAGTCAGAGAATGAATACAGCAATCTTGCGATAGCGGATGTGAACAATTATGTAAACGTCAGAAGCACTCCCAATACAGAGGGCGAGATCGTTGGTAAGATGTATGATGGTTCTGTAGCCCAGGTGCAGAGCATCACAACGGAGAGTGACGGGGACTGGTTCCAGGTCATATCAGGTGAAGTGGAAGGCTATATTAAGGCAGAATTCTTCATCTATGGAGACGCAGCGGCAGAGGTAATAGACAATTACGTGACCCATTATGCAGTAGTACAGGCAGACCGTCTGAATGTACGGCAGGAGCCGGATACTTCTGCATCCAGAATCGGCTACATCGATCATGGGGAAAAGGCGCAGATCATAGAGTATGGTGAGGAATGGACGAAGATCCGATATACAGAGAACACAGAAGGCTATGTTGCAAGTGAGTTCATTACGATAGAAGAAGAGTTCATTTATGCCAAGTCCATAGCAGAGGAACAGGCTGAACAGGCAGCGCTGCAGGAGTTACAGGAGAGGGCTGGCCATACAGAACAGACAGCACCTGAGAATACCACGATAGTTGTGACACCTCCTGCTACAAATTATACAACGAATACAGAGCTTCGGAGTGCTATTGTACAATATGCAATGCAGTATCTGGGAACACCTTATGTGCATGGCGGCAGAAGCCTTGCATCAGGTACGGACTGTTCAGGCTTTACCAGCTATATCTATGCAGAATTCGGGTATTCATTGAGCAGAACACCGCAGGGACAATGGGGCGGTAATGGAAGAAGCATCAGCGTATCCGAGATTCAGCCGGGTGATATTGTATGCTATTCTTCCAATGGTTCCAAGTGCAACCATGTAGGAATCTATATCGGTAATGGACAGATTGTACATGAAGCCAATTCCAGAAAAGGCACCATAGTCAGTGACATATATTATGACAGTACTTTTATTGGTGTGAAGAATGTAATAGATTAAGTTATAGAAAAAGACGCTGGACCCTCTAATCTGAGAGTACAGCGTCTTTTGTTAATACCCAGTCTCCAAAGGTTTCAGTGCTCCACTGCTGCAGGTCACTTAGAGAGAAGGAGATACCGCCATAGGAGATGATACCGTGGCTGGAAGCAAGCTCCTGTGTATAGTCCTCTAAAGGATAGATATTCTGAATCCTGACAGGACTGCTGGTGTAGTGGCATACCAGAGGGATAACGCCCGTCTTATTTTCCCGAAGTGAGATGCCATCCTGGGCTACATGATAGGTGACCCATGCCATACCTTCCAGCATACTTCTGCCATTTTGCTGTGTCGATACGTAGTTGCCAAGGGAGTAGTAGCAGATAGAGCTGTTGCCGTTGTCAGTCTGAATCTGTTCAATTGGCTGTACTACGTGTGGATGGGCGCCAATGATTAAGTCAGCTCCCGCTTCTGTCATTTGTCTGGCAAATTTCTGCTGATAAGAGGAAGGGGAGGTCTGATATTCAGTTCCCCAGTGAGGACATACCACTACGATATCTGCCAGTTCCTTTGCTGTTTTGATGTCTTCCAGAACCTGAGGATTGATCGTGGTATAGTCCATGGCTCCGGTCTGTTCATTACGTGCGCATAGAAGCTCCATGCGGGAAGCCAGTTTATTGGATACAATCTCGTAGTTAGGTCCGTAGGTATAGTTCAGGATAGCAAAGGTAACATCTTTTATAGTAAGGGTAGGAATCGTTCGGTTATCAGGCTCATGCAATCCTGTTAGGAGAACTTCAGGATGACTTCTCCAGAAACTGACACAGCTGTCAATTCCATCAATGCCCTGATCGGCAGAATGGTTCGTTGCCTGCAAGACTACATTAAATCCTGCGTTGGCAATGGCATCCCCCACTTCCGTAGGAGAATTAAAATGCGGGAATCCATGAAAGCCAAGCTGATTGCCAGCCATAATCGTTTCCTGATTGATGATCTTCACATCTGCTTTATTTAGAAAATCTGTAATTCCCTGAAACAGAAAAGAGAAATCGAAAGAACCATCATTTTGTTTGCCAGTATAGACAACACCCATATGAATCAGATCATCCCCCACAGCCATAAGAGTGATATCATATTCCTGAAAGGCGGAGGTACTTTCTTCTTCCGGCATTTCTGTTACAGTAAAACCGTCTGGTGTTTCCGTGATAGAGAGTCTGTCCGAAGCTATGGGCGTGTTGGAAGCCGCCGGAGTGCTCTCAGACTCAATGTCAGTGAATTCATCAAAGGATACAACCTCTGATACAGGCGATGAAGAAGCGCAGCCTGACAGCAGAAGTGTTATCATAAGTAAAGCAAATATTTTTCGATGATGTAACATAGGTTATCCTTTCCTGGAATTATGAGTTACATTGCTGAACAATGTAACTATTTACAACTCCATGCGCAAAATCTCTGTTTTATAGCATTCCGCTTATTGGGGTACATTGCCATATAAGTTGAGTCAAATATATTTGTGAACAAGCATATTCTACCTCAGTCTACATGGCTCTAAATAGTTACACACATTATAGAATTTTGCCTATATCTTGTCAAATTCAGGAAAAGTTATGACAGCTATGATTGTATAGGGACAAGATATAGGCTATAATGGGCGCAGACATAAATTTGTATGAAAGGCATGGTTATTAAATGGCAATTGAAAATGTAAGAAAATATATGCAGCAATTTGGGATAGAGGATCGTATCATGGAATTTGATGTGTCAAGCGCTACCGTAGAGCTGGCAGCACAGGCACTCCATTGCGAGCCGGGACGCATCGCCAAGACATTGTCCTTTATGGTGGAGGAGCAACCGATTCTGATCGTAACAGCAGGTGATATGAAGATAGACAATCATAAATACAAGACGCATTTTGGCAAAAAGGCAAAGATGCTCACTCCGGATGAAGTGGTTGAGAAAATTGGTCATGCAGTAGGCGGCGTATGCCCCTTTGATATCAAAGATGGAGTAACCGTGTATCTGGATGAGTCACTTCGTAAGTATAATACGGTATTTCCAGCCTGCGGAAGCAGTAATAGTGCCATTGAACTGACAATAGAAGAAATGGAGAAATACACACCATATACAGAATGGGTAGATGTATGTAAAGAGTCCGTTTAGTACATATTCTTAATGTAAGGAAAGGAATACGATATGTTGCCGACAAGAGAAGAAGCTATTGCATTGGTCAGGGATGGGTTAGCATGTAACCCTGGACCCTGGGGAAGACATTGCCTGACAGCAGCGCATTGTGCAGAGAAGATTGCCAGTGCATGTGGAGATATGGATTCTGAGAAAGCCTATATATTAGGATTATTGCATGATATAGGCAGAAAGTTTGGAACGAGACACCTGGGACATGTTTCAGATGGTTATACATATATGAAATCATTAGGTTATGATGAAGTAGCCAAAATCTGTCTGACACATTCGTTCAACAATCACACTGTAGATGAATATATAGGAAAATTTGACGTTTCACAAGAAGAACTGACACTTATAAAAACCAAACTGGTTGAAACTGTATATGATGAATATGACCTGCTGATTCAATTATGCGACAGCCTGGCGGGAGCAGATGGAGTCCTCGATATTGAAGAGAGAATGAACGATGTAAAGAGAAGATATGGTTCCTACCCACAAGATAAATGGGATTCCAACATTGAGTTAATGCATTACTTTGAAAAGAGAATGAATCAGAATATTTATCTGGTATGCGAGAAAGATACCTTTGTACCGGAAGAACTGGCATGAAAGGAATAGTAATTAAAATGGGAAAAGTTGTAGTCAGTGCGTGTTTGTTGGGGTGCAATTGTAAATACAGTGGTGGCAATAATTACAGTGAGAAGCTGCATAAATGGTTAGAGGGAAAAGAGGTCATAGAAGTTTGTCCGGAAGTCGCAGGAGGACTGCCAACACCCAGAACACCGGTGGAGCTGGTCAATGGTGTTGCAACAGACCGGGATGGAATCAGCAGGGATGCAGAGTTTCATCGGGGCAGCAGCCTCATTCTGAAAGAACTTGCAGAGGAAGAGATAGAGTGTGCCGTTTTGCAATCCAGAAGCCCTTCCTGTGGTGTAAAGCAGATCTATGATGGTACATTTTCCGGGCAGCTTATCCCCGGACAGGGAATCTTTGCCAGGGACTTGATAGAGCAAGGGTATAAAGTCGTGGATGTGGAGGATATTCTTTAAAGAATATCAGGAAAAACTGTAATCTGCTCGGTTGGTGTTGGATAACAGCATGAATGCACAAAAAGGATTGACATATGTGAAGTATGTACAATAATTTTTGTGCATATTGTGAAAATATGAAATAATATTTTAAATACAAAAGCTATTCGCAATAGCCCAGATATAGGTAATTGCGAAACAGGTATAAAGAATGGGATGAATTGTGCAGGTTTAATAATGCAACACAGACCCGCTCCCGCTACACTCGTAGCAGTACATAAGACGCTAAATTACAGCATCTAAGAATGCATTAAGTGATTATTCAGAGGCTTCTGTTAAATTACCTGTAGCAGGAATTTTTAATGCTGGCTCTAATTCTGGAAGTTCATCTGCTTCAGGTTCATCAGATTCCACTGGTTCATCTGATTCCTCTTCGGACAGCAGCAGCTCATCAACAGGTTCGGCTTCAAGTGCAACTACAGTTAATGTAAAGCCGGCAGAGGGTGTATCTGTTGACAAGGCAGCAGCAGGAGAAAAAGTCAATGAAGCCAGTGTTGCGGTTAGTCTGGTGGATGCGAATGGCAACCTGTTCATTGCGCGGGCATAGGATATAGGCTATAATAAGAAGTAGAGCAATGAATACAGAAAGGTATGGTCATTCAGTATGGGGAGAACCAGAAGTATGAAACGGCGTTGATAACAAGAGGAATACCCAAAGGGCGGATTTATAAATATGGATTTGCATTTGAAGGGAAGAATGTTTTAAGCGGGAAATAAATACAAGGAGAATGACGATGAAAATATTTCATATTTCGGATCTGCATATAGGCAAGCATTTACATTTCTATAGTCTGGCGCTGGAGCAGCGGGCAATTCTGAATCAGATCGTGGAAAAGGCGAAAGAGTATAGACCTGATGTAATTGTAATTGCGGGTGATATTTATGATAAATCGGTACCATCAGGAGAGGCATACCGCATCTTTGATGATTTCCTTGTGCAGTTGTCTGAGATAACGCCGTCAATTCCAGTATTGATTATAGCTGGTAATCACGATAGCCCGGAAAGACTGCAATATGCGGCTTCTTTTCTGGAGAAGCATCATATCTATATCGCGACTATGCCACCAAGAAATGAGGAAGAGCATCTTCGCAGAGTTACATTACAGGACGAGGCAGGAGAAGTGGATTTCTACTTATTTCCTTTTACAAAGCCTGGATATGTACGTCAGTTATTCCCGGAGGGGACAGAATTGAACTATGAAAAGGCTTTTGCTGGGATACTAGCGAGAGAAGAGATAGACTGGAACAGACGAAATGTACTTGTGGCACATCAGTTCTTTACGACAAATGGACAGCAGCCCCAGATGTGTGATTCTGAGACAACCGGCGTTGTAGTTGGTGGACTGGATGCAATTGACACAAGTGCCATTTCTGGATTTGATTATGTGGCATTAGGTCATATCCATGGACCACAGACGATAGGGAATGGAAGAATCAGATATTGTGGCACACCTTTGAAATATTCTGTCAGTGAGGAACATCATAACAAATCCATTACCATGGTAACATTAGAAGAAAAGGGCAATGAACCTGTAGTAGAGACAATTACTCTAAATTGTGACAGAGATGTCAGAAAAATAAAAGGTACTTTACAGGAATTATTACGGGCAGGAAATAAACAGAATTGCCATGATTATGTAAGTATCACCCTGACAGATGAGAAAGAGCCTTATCGTCCTAAGGATACGCTGGAAGAGGTATATGATCATATTCTGGAGATTACTGTGGACAATACGAGAACCAGAGCCTTGCTGTCTGGACAGGAGGGGGAGATAGAGACTCTTCCCAGTCCTATGGAAGCTTTTCGGGAATTCTATCAGATCATGCAGCAGCAGCCTCTATCGGAAGAAGAGGAAGCAGTTATACAGGAGATACTGGTGAAAATAGGGGGTGAGACAGAGTGAAACCGATCAAATTAGTGATGTCTGCTTTTGGTTCCTATGCAGGGGAGGCAACAGTTGACTTTGGCATGGATGCACATGGTATTTTCCTGATTACCGGTGATACAGGTGCGGGTAAGACCACGATTTTTGATGCCATATGCTATGCCCTTTACGACAGAACCAGTGGCGGCGCCAGAGAGGGCAATGACATGCGCAGCCAGTATGCAAGTCCTGATGTGGCTACTTTTGTGGAATTTACCTTTTCCTATGGAGAGCAGATTTACAGGATTCATCGTAACCCTAAATACACACGGATCAGTAAACGCAGGGACAAGGATGGTAATTACAAGGAAACCACAGAGCAGCCTGGAGTAGAGCTGATTTTGCCGGATGGCAGTGCATTTGTAGGAAAATTGCGTGAAACTAACGATAAGATCATTGAAATCATAGGTCTGGATGCAGATCAGTTCACGCAGATTGCCATGATTGCCCAGGGCGAGTTCATGCGTCTTTTGCAGGCTCCATCCAATAAAAGAAAAGAGATATTTGGCAGGATATTCAATACCAGAATCTATTGGCAGATACAGGATGCATTACATGAACGTGCGAAAAAGTGTTATGGAGAATTACAAGATAACCGTAAATTCTGTGAAATGCAATTATCCGGCGTGCGGGCAATCCATAAGGAAGATGAGATATCCCTGCAATTCTCAGAATATGACGTACAGCCCATTATGAATGAGCTGGAACAACTCAGACAGGCAGGAAAAGATGAAGAGAGTCTGATTGGTCAGCAGATGGAAGAGAATACAAAACGCAGAGAGCAGATCAGAGAAGAATGTGTGCGGGGAGAACATATCAATGAACTGTTCAGGCATCTGGAACAGGTGAGGACAACGCAGAAGAAGCTGGAGGCTGACAGCACGCTCTATGAGCAGAAAAGCAATCAGTTGAAGCTTGGTAAGAAGGCTGCACTGATATACCCGGAAGAGAATCGGGCAAACAGCTGCAGAAAATTACTGGAAGAGAGCAATGGACGTCTGACACAGTATGAAACGACACTTCCAAGAGCACGTCAGGCACTGGCTCAGTGGGAAGAGCAGCAGGAGCTTGGCAAAAAGGCACAGCAGGAACAGGAACCGAAGCTACAGGCGCAGATTGCAGCATTGAAAGAAGCCCTGCCCAAGTATGAACAGGCACAAGAATATTACAGAACTGCGATACGACAAGAGCAAAAGACAGGACAGGTTCAAAACCAGCTTACCAAACAACAGCAGAAGGTGGAAGAACTACAGAAGCAGCTGTTACAGATGCATGAAAAGGCAGTTCAGGCATTGCATCTGTATGAACAGGCTAATGACAGTTTTATTGCACAACAGGCTGGAATCATGGCAGCACAGCTGGAAGAGGGAAGCCCCTGTCCTGTATGTGGTTCCACTTCGCACCCTCATAAGGCACCCTTATCTGATTCCCCTGTAACACAGGATATGGTAAAAAAGGCAAAGCAAAGCTGGGAGAAAGCGGAGAAGGAAGAAACGAAGAGCAATGAAGAGCTTGCTGCCCAAAAGGAAGAACTCCTTCAGAAACAGGAAGAGCTTCATAAGGAACAGAACAGCTATGAAACTGCCAAAGCTCAGTATGAGCTGTTGAAGGGACAACTGGAATTACAGAATGAATCTGAGGCGAAAGATCAGATTCACCAATTAGAAGAACAACTGAAAGATTTGCAGGATAAGCTTGCCAGGGTGCAGCAGAAGTGGCAGCAGGCAAGAGATGCACTGACACAGATCGTTTCAGCAAAACAGACAGAAGAAGAGCAGAATCAGCGTTTGCAGCAGACCTGGAAAGAGGCACAGAATGCTTTTGAGCAGGCAATAAAGGCGCAGCAGTTCCAGTCTGTAGAAGAGTACGGTAAGGTCAGACTTTCCACAGAACAGATACAACGGCTGGAGCAGGAGCTTACCAAGTATCATGACACATGTGTCAGAAATAAGGAAGCACTGTTACAATATGAAAGCCAGGTAGAAGGCAAAGAACCTGTAGATGTAGAGACACTACACAGGCAGCAGACAGAGCTGGAGAATGCAGGTAAACAGCTGGAAGCCAGAAAGCAGGAGCTATATGGTATTAATCACCGCAATCAGGAAGCTTATGAGAAATTGCAGGGATTATTTCAAAGAAGGCAGATTCTCAAGCAGGAGTATGAATTGTACAGTAATCTGGATAAAACTGCCAATGGAAATCTGTCTGGCAGTGCAAAGCTGGATTTTCAGACTTATATCCAGAGAAAGTATTTTGAGACCATTGTCCGTGAAGCCAATAAGCGTCTGGTAAAAATGTCGGGCAATCAGTTCATCCTACAGTGTAGAAGTCTGGATAAACTGGGAAGCCAGGGCGCAGTGGGACTTGACCTGGATGTATACAGTCTCGTCAACGATAAGACAAGGGATGTTAAGACATTGTCGGGCGGTGAGTCCTTTATGGCGGCTCTGTCTATGGCTCTTGGAATGGCAGATGTGATACAGAACACGGCAGGAAAAGTAAGAATGGATACCATGTTCGTAGATGAGGGATTTGGTTCACTGGATGATGAATCCAGAGAAGAAGCCATTAAGATTCTCAATGAACTGGCAGGGGACAGGCGCCTGGTCGGCATTATCTCCCATGTTACTGAATTAAAGGAACAAATAGACCGTAAGCTTGTGGTTGCCAAGGATGAAAAAGGCAGCAAAGTCTATTGGGCAGAATAACCAAAAAAGATGTTATAAAATCTCAATAGAAAAATTCAGAAAATAGATACAAAACTCAAAAATTATGGTACAATTACTATACCAACCTGATAACTATTCAGAAATTAATATAGTTACGGGAATCTGTTATTGAGGGACAGACTTTGGAAAAAGAATTCGAAGTTCACTGATTATGGAAAGGTATGGTGATGGGGATGAGTGAATCTATCTACAGAAAGTTGGAAGCATTGGTATTGATTTTGCTTTTACTGCTTATGCTGTTTTGGGCAAAAGCGCAGGCAGGTGCACTACAGACTGAGATTTCAGCAGCACCGGTATATGAAGTACAAAATGTAATGGATCATGCAGTAAATATGTAAGATGTGGGAAGCCTGGTGGCTTCCCATTTTTATGCCTGAAAGCAAAACTTTTGTTCGAATGGATATAGAAAATTTGTTCAGGGTATGCTATTCTAAAGAAAAGATTATATAAAAGGAGGCATACGAAAATGACAAAGGAACATATTTATATTGCAATAGATCTGAAATCCTTCTATGCCTCCGTGGAGTGTAAGGAACGAGGTATGGATCCGCTTACCACGAATCTGGTGGTAGCAGATCCAAGCAGGACAGAGAAGACCATATGTCTGGCAGTGTCTCCTTCCCTGAAAGCATATGGAATTCCTGGCAGAGCCAGATTATTTGAGGTAGTTCAGAGAGTCAGAGAGGTCAATGCAGAGAGAAGACAGCATGCACCGGGGAGGACTTTGCATGGCTTTTCCAGCGATGCGACAGAGATTGCCAATTCACCTGATCTGGGAGTGGGATATGTGACCGCTCCGCCCAGAATGGCATTATATATGGAATACAGTACGAGAATCTACAATGTATATCTGAAGTATGTAGCGCCGGAGGATATACATGTCTATTCCATAGATGAAGTCTTTATTGATGCAACACCGTATCTGGAGACATATAAGCTGACGCCTCAGGCATTCGCTTCCCGGATGATTCAGGATGTGTATGCAGCTACAGGAATTACGGCAGCGGCGGGTATTGGTACGAATCTGTATCTGTGTAAGATTGCTATGGATATCGAAGCGAAGCATGCCAGTCCTGATGAATATGGAGTGAGAGTGGCGCAGCTGGATGAGATGTCATACAGGAAGCTATTGTGGGGGCATAAGCCGATTACGGATTTCTGGAGAGTGGGCAGAGGCTATGCGAAGAAGCTGGAACAGATAGGGCTGTATACCATGGGAGATATTGCCCGATGTTCTCTTGGAAAAGCCAATGAATATTATAATGAAGACTTGCTATACAAAATATTTGGAATCAACGCGGAGCTTCTCATAGACCATGCCTGGGGCTGGGAGCCGTGTACAATTGCAGATATCAAAGCTTATAAACCAGAGACAAACAGTATCGGTTCCGGGCAAGTCCTTCACTGTGCCTATGATTATGACAAGACAAGACTGGTCGTGCGGGAAATGACAGATATTCTGGTGCTGGATCTGGTGGATAAGGGACTGGTGACGGATCAGGTGGTATTGACTGTCGGGTATGATATTGATAATCTGACAAATCCTGACATTCGAAGAAAATACAAAGGAGAAGTTACAACTGACCGCTATGGGAGACAGGTGCCAAAGCATGCGCATGGCACTGCGAACCTGAGTAGACCTACCTCTTCTACCAGACTGATTACAGAGGCGGTCATGGAGCTATATGATAGAATAGTTAATCCGAACCTGCTCATCAGACGTCTGAATCTGACAGCGAATCATGTCGTATCAGAGCAGTCAGCGCAGCAGAAAGAGACATATGAGCAGCTCACTCTTTTTACCGACTATGAGGCCAGAGAGCAGCAGCGCAGGGCTGAGGAGACAGAGCTTGAAAAAGAGAAAAAAATGCAGCAGGCGGTATTGGATATTAAGAAGAAATTCGGCAAGAATGCCATTTTAAAGGGTATGAATTTTGAAGAAGGTGCTACAACGATACAGCGCAACAGCCAGATAGGAGGACACAGGGCATGACCAGATATGACGATATCATCAATCTGCCACATCATACTTCTGTCACACATACGCCGATGCCCATTGCCGACAGAGCTGCGCAGTTCTCGCCTTTTGCTGCGCTGACAGGCTATGAGGATGCCATTGATGAAACGGGCAGACTGACACAACAGTGGATTGAGCTGGATGAGAACGAAAAAGAGCGTTTGAATGAGAAATTCCAGCAGATTAGGGAACAACTGCCCACTCATCCACAGGTGAGCTTCACCTATTTTGAACCGGATAAGAAGAAGCATGGCGGAGCATACCTTACAGTAGAAGGCAGGGCTAGGAAGCTGGATGAACCAAAGCATGCCTTCATTATGGAGGATGGCAGAGAGATACTGATAGAACGCATTGTGAAAGTGGAACTCCCCAAAGTATAGTAATTGTGAACAAAACGGAGCAGTACCCATGCGCAGAAAGTATCAAACTTTTCCCGCAAAGGCAGAAAATCCTTACAGAAAGAGTAAAAACGGTATTTCAAGCTGGCAGAGGATAAGCTCTACAGCGAGCTGACTTTCGCACTTGGAAAAGACAAGTCAGATATGAGACAGCTCATCACAGAATCCATGAAGAACTGAAAGAAAAACGGGGTACTCATAGACAATAACTGATGTGGGTATCCCGTTTTCAATTTAGCTGCAATTAGTTGCAAAATTAAATATATTATTTTTTGATGGTATTGTGTTAATATCTTGTTTGCATTTACCATACACCTAAGTAAAACGCAACATATCAGTTTTCCAATGACGGTTCTGTTTAGATCAACTGTGAAAGGGGAACGAAGGTGTAGCCTTTATTATCAGGGTATCCAGAGCCTGTGCAGTGTATTTTGCGCCATTGTGGCACAGGATGATGGAATCATTCCACAGCCGACTGTCATGAAGAAGGTCACTTAACCATTGTGTTTTTCAGTATTTCCATGATTTCCTTCGTATCCTCGTTGCCCAACGCTGAGGTGCAATTAGGACTTTTGATAAGAATAACCTCAATGCTTGTTTTCATAAACAAGACATATTAATAAAAAAACTCCATTTTCGGAATTGTGTCCCTATGGGAAATGAGCTTATAAATATACATTGCAAACAGCAGACATCTATTTTATAACCAAATATAAAAATATGCATTTTACTTAGAATTTTAAGTAATGGGAACACTATTCCGAAAAGGGAGTAAAAAAATTAATAATTTTTCCCGGTGGGAGCAATGATTTGTAAAATCGCTGCTTTAGCGGTATAATGAATAGATACGGAAGGGAGTGAAGACAGGGAATGGTAGCGACTTACAAGGTAAAAGATTCAACCGGGAAAACAGCAGGCTTCATTATTAATGACACATTTTATACGGATGATTACATTAAGAATAATATTAACTATGTTGATAATTTAGTATTAACTGAAAATGGAGTCATAAAGGCAACAAAAGAACTTCCTGAAGTAGATTACAGAACTTATGTAAATGAAAAAGAATACAGTAATATAATAAAAGATAACCCTTTTGTCAGGGATATACAGAATGATTTAATGAAGTGGAAAAAAGACCCATCACATAAGGTCTTACAGTTAGAGGGGTCTAGGCAGATAGGGAAAACAACGGAATTAAAAAAATTTGCATATAAGAATTATGAGTATGTCATAATGGTTGATTTAACAGCCGATACTTATAATTTTATAGATGTTATTAATAATGGGTGTAATCCTATAGAATTTGAAAAATACTGTAGGAGAGCATCATTACCACACTTTGTAGACAATAGTAATACGATATTGATTATAGATGAAATTCAGAGTAGCAGTATGGTTTATAATTCAATTCGTAAATTACATGATAGTATCAAATGTGACATTGTTGTAACAGGAAGTTACCTTGGAAGAATATTAGGAGACAAGAAATTTTTCCATCCAGCAGGCACAATTAGTTATGCACATATGTTTACATTGAGTTTTGCTGAATTTTGCAGGGTGTTTCAGTGTGAAGAATTGTTAAAGACCATAAATCTTTATGGGGAGGATACAGAAGCCAATTATGTCAAGCTTGAGGGATTATATAATATTTATTTAAAAATTGGCGGATATCCGGAGGTTATAAAGAAATATGTAAAAACGGGAGATATCAATGAATGTTATGGAATCATTGATAAATTATTGGAAACGTTCAAGGATGAATCCAGAGCTTATTTTCATGAAGCAAGAGAGGTAGAGATTTTTGATAATGTATATCGAGAAGCATTAAAACAGATGTGTAATCGGGAGGATAGTGATAGGAAGAACGTTTTAGAAATACTTACTACATTAGTAAAAAATAATACAAAGTTAATTGTGAATAAGGGAGAGGTGGCCAATGCAGTTACATGGCTTAAATATGCAGGAATCCTGTCTACATGCAATTTGGCAGCAGATGGGGATATGAGAAACATAAGTGAGAGTAGGAAGGCTTACTTTTCAGATTGTGGGATAGTATCTTATCTGGCAGATAAAAGTCTGATAAAGCAATCATCATTAACAGGTGTGATTACAGAAACTTTTGTATACAATGAATTGCATAGGCTGTTTAAAGTACCATATACAGATTTAAAGGTGATAGAAAGTGAAGTATGTTATTCAACGTATGGGAATTATGAGTTGGACTTTATGTTAGCAGATAGGAATAAAACTGTATATGGGATAGAGGTAAAAACTAAAGATGGAGAACCAAAGTCACTAAAAGTATACATTGATAAAAATTTTGTAGACCGTGGCATAGTAGTAAAGCCTACAAAAGGTGGACATGGGGATAAATTTGATACAATACCGATTTATACAGTAGGCTGCAGATTCCCGTATAATTAATCAATGAGGATACCGTCAAAAATGATGTGATTAATCATGAAATGGGCACTTGTTTGTAAGTGCCCATTTTTAGAGTCAATTGTCTGAAATCTGTCGCCCTTCGTGATTCATATGGTAATTGTCACGGTAGATCAGCTGTGACAAGGGGACGAAGGTATATCCTTTATCCTGTAAGGTAGTAATCAGGGTATCCAGGGCATCAGCCGTGAATTTGGCTCCATTATGGCAAAGAATAATAGATCCGTTACCAAGATGCTTGTGCTCTGTAACAGTTTTGATGATGGAATCAACACCATAGTCCTTCCAGTCAAGAGAGTCCACATCCCATTGAATCGTGTAATATCCGCATTTTTTGGCTGTTTTTACAACAGCATTATCATAATCCCCATAAGGAGGGCGGAACAGGAACATTTCATACCCTGTCAGGTTTTTGACTTTTTCGTGGACTTTCATCAATTCGGTTTCTTTTTCACTGTCGGCGAGCTGGCTCATATTCTTGTGATTCTCACTGTGGTTTCCAAGGTCGTGTCCTTCAGCCAGAATCATTTTCACATCATCAGGGTAATGTTCTACCCATCCACCCGTCATAAAGAAGGTTACTTTGACATTATGTTTCTTGAGAATCTCCATGATCTTCTGGGTATCTTCATTGCCCCAGGCTGCATCAAAAGTCAGAGCTATTTTGGGTTCCTGAGTTTCCACACAATAGATGGGCAATTCTCTGTCTCCGACAGTGGAGCTTGTAGGGATACTCTGTCGGATTCCCACAAGTCCGGTCAGGACGAGAAGTGCAGCAGCCATCGTGATGACTTTACCACTAATTTTTTTCTCACGAATCGTATCTATGATATCGTTCCATTTTAACATAGGCTACCTGTAGTATATTTTTGATATCATTATATTAGGCCGCTGTGGAATTTATGTATAGCTTGATATTTTACATGAATTTACATATAATAAACATGAAATGATATTATTTTATCATAATTATGATAATGAGGCGGTATATGATACAAATTAGACCAGTATCTGATTTAAGAAATAAATTTACAGAAATAGAAAGTACAGTAAAGGCAGGTTCACCAGTTTATTTGACAAAGAATGGATATGGATCGATGGTAGTAATGAGTATTGAAACATATTCAAGACTTACAGAGTCAGCAGAAGATGCATTGGATATAGCAGATAAAGTTGCAGAAGAAACTGATAAAAGATATACACATGAGGAAATGTTTGCAAAATTAAGGGAGGCAGTTAATGAACAATGAAAACTACCAGCTTAGATATTTGCCGTTGTTTTTTGATGATGTGAACAATATTACATCATACATTAGAAATAATTTATCCAATCCTCAGGCAGCTAAAGATTTGATTGGTAATATTGAATAATCAATATTAGAGCGTCAGCCAATTTGTGAAAGTTTTGAACCTTATCATTCCAAAAGAAACAGGAAATACCCATATTATAGAATATATGTTAAAAATTATATAGTATTTCATATATGTATAGATACTTTATCGGTTCTTGACGGGGATTTTAGAATAAGGTTAAGTTTAAAAATATAAGATAAACAGTATATAACAGTTGACATCATATTAACGCTGTTATATACTGTTTATTGTTTGAAGGACTACACAATGAGAAATGGAGATAAGAATAGATGCATCTGATTATCAACAACTCATCCATGCAGCCAATTTACGAACAGATTGTAGGGCAGATCAAGGAGAAAATCCAGCATGGAGAATTACAACAGGAGGAAGCACTTCCTTCGGTGCGCACACTTTCCAGGGAGCTTAGAATCAGTGCTTTGACTGTGAAGAAAGCATATGATGCCTTAGAACAGGAAGGATTTATTGTTACTGTGCATGGAAAAGGCAGTTTCGTTGCGGCAATCAACAAGAATGTTGCACTGGAAGAACAGCGAAGAGAAGTGGAAGCGGCTTTTGAGGAAGCCATCAGGAAGGCGAGAAGCTGTGGCATGACGAAGGAAGAAATCAGTCAATTATTGGATATTATGATGGAGGATTAGAACATTGGTAGAGAAGAAGTTAATCCAGTTGCAGGATGTGATCAAGAGTTATCCGCAATTTAAGCTGCATTGTTCGATGGAATTAAAGGAAGGATATATTACAGGTCTGATAGGTCTAAATGGCGCAGGCAAGAGTACGACTTTTAAGACAATACTGGGCTTAATTAGCCCTGATAGCGGAGTAGTTACCGTATTTGGACATGAACCAGGGAAGCTTACGCAACAAGATAGAGAGAATATGGGTGTCGTACTGGCGGATTCTGGATTCAGTGGCTGGCTTACCGTAGCGGATATTTTGGCAATTCAGGTTGCTATGTATCATCATTTTGATCAAAATAGTTTTAAAGAGAAGTGTGAACAGTTCCGGATTCCCCTCAATAAACAAATTAAGGAATTTTCCACGGGAATGAGAGCAAAGCTAAAGCTTCTGGTCGCACTGTCCCATGATGCAAAGCTGCTGATACTGGATGAGCCTACAGCAGGGCTTGATGTGGTTGCCAGAGATGAACTGCTGGATATGCTGCGTGATTATATGGAGACACCTGATCGGGGAATTCTCATCAGCTCCCATATTGCAGAGGATTTGGAAGGCTTGTGTGATGATATCTATATGCTGGAACAAGGCGAAGTGATTCTCCATGAGGATACGGATGTGCTTTTGCATGAATATGGCATACTCAAGGTGACAGAGGAGCAATATGCTGATATGGATAAGAGCTATATTGTACGGCAGAAGAAAGAGGCCTGGGGATGGCAGCTTCTGACTGATCAGAAGCAGTACTATCAGGAGAATGCCAGAGATCTTGCGATTGAAAAAGGCGGCATTGATGAGGTGATTCTGATGCTGACGAAGGGAGAGCAATTATGAGGGGATTATTGATCAAGGATTACAGATTGTTATGGAATCAGCGCAGAACGCTTGGGATTATGATGTTAATCTGGGCGATTGTGGTATTCACCAATACCAATCCTGCCTTTGCAGTAAGTTATCTAATATTCAGCTGTAGCATTCTGGCAATTAACACTGTCAGTTACGATCAGCATGAGAATGGAATTATTTTCCTGTTGTCACTTCCAATCAGCAGGAAACAGTATGCGCGGGAGAAGTATCTGCTTTTACTGATTAACTTAATGGCAGCAGTATTGATTTCTGTGCTGTTTATATGGCTTCCCGGAAATATTGAGGGGATTGAAGTGATGTTTCTGATCGGTGTGGCAGTCCTGATAATATCAGTGATGCTGCCGGTTTCACTGATATTTGGTGCGGAGAAGGGCAGGCTGGTAATTATAGCATTTGGTGCGGTGATTTGTATTGTTGGTGTCTGGGGTGAGAAGCTAGCGCAAATGACAGGGATTGATATAGAGCATATGCTGGATGTCTTTTTCTCACAGAAAGCAATGTATCTGAATCTGGAATGTATACTTGTATGTATCTGCGCGTTGGTAATCTCCTATGGAATCGCCAGCACACACATGGTCAGAAAAGAGTATTAAAAAACATATTGAAAACCTTTATTTTAATGGTTATGATAGAAATATTGAATATTCAAATAAAGGAGTTTCCGAATGTTAAGAGAATGTAATCTGGATGAAATATCTGATGGAAAAAAATACAGTATCAATGATATGGTGAAGGCTGACTGCGATGATTGCAAAGGGTGCAGTGCCTGTTGTCACGGCATGGGAAGCTCCATTGTGCTTGATCCGCTTGACGTGCATCGTCTGATGAGCCATTTCCAGACCAGATTCGAGGTACTGCTGGAGGACAAGATAGAACTGAATATTGTAGATGGAGTGATTCTGCCCAATCTCAAGATGAACACGCAGGCAGAAGGAGAACCCTGCGTATTCCTGGATACAGAGGGCAGATGCAGCATTCATGAGGACAGGCCGGGAATCTGCCGCATTTTCCCATTAGGCAGAGTCTATGAGAATAACAGTTTTTCCTATATTTTACAGATACATGAATGTCAGAAGGAGAATCGTTCCAAGGTAAAAGTCAGCAAGTGGATTGATACTCCGGATTTGAAGAAGAATCAACAGTTTATCACTGACTGGCATTATTTCCTGAAAGCAGTGCAGGCTAGGCTTGCAGCCGGTGGGGACGAAGAGTTGATTAAGCGCATTGCCATGCAGATTCTGCAATATTTCTACATAGAGCCGTATCATACAGACTGCGATTTCTATGAGCAGTTTGATAAGAGACTGATTCAGATGAAGAAATTAGTAGGGATAGATTAAAGAGAAGAGGTTCAACTCACCCTTGACGTTAATGCTTTTTAATGCTATTCTTGAACAAGATAAACCGTTGAATGAGAGTAGTAGTTATCCGAAGATTTGCAGAGAGCCATGCATAAGCTGCAAGCATGGTATTTTGGAGGATAAGGAATGGACTCATGAGGGCAATCCAAACACAGCAGAGACTGTCAGTAGGCATTGACGGAAGCCTTACCGTTATGAAGGAAGCATATGATAGTATGTATACAAGGTGGCTATAAGACATTGTGGCTCTTATCCTGTATGGGATAAGAGCCTTTTTAGTTATTTAAGGAGGCATATTGAAATGGGGAAAATTATTTTAACAGGTGACAGACCAACGGGAAGACTGCACGTAGGACATTATGCAGGATCTTTAAAGCGAAGAGTGGAGCTGCAGAATTCGGGACAGTATGATAAGACCTTTATCATGATCGCAGATGCACAGGCACTGACAGACAATGCAGATAACCCTGAGAAAGTCAGACAGAACATAATTGAAGTAGCGCTTGATTACCTGGCATGCGGCCTTGATCCAGAGAGGGCAACTTTATTTATCCAGTCACAGATCTCGGAATTATGTGAACTGACATTTTATTATATGGATCTTGTTACAGTATCCAGATTACAGAGAAATCCGACTGTAAAATCAGAAATCCAGATGCGTAACTTTGAAACCAGCATTCCTGTAGGTTTCTTTACCTATCCTATCAGCCAGGCAGCAGATATTACTGCATTCAAGGCTACTACAGTCCCTGTAGGTGAAGACCAGCTGCCTATGATTGAGCAGACAAAAGAGATCGTGCACAAGTTCAACTCTGTATATGCACCTGTACTGGTGGAACCGGAAGTGCTTCTGCCGGATAATAAGGCATGTATGAGACTGCCCGGCATTGATGGCAAGGCTAAGATGAGCAAGTCCCTTGGCAACTGTATCTATCTTTCTGATACCGCAGATGAAGTAAGAACCAAAGTTATGAGCATGTATACTGACCCTGAACATTTGCAGGTAAGTGATCCCGGACATATCGAGGGCAATACAGTATTTACTTATCTGGATGCATTCAGCAGACCTGAACATTTCGAGAGATATCTGCCTGATTATGCGAACCTGGATGAATTAAAGGCACATTACCAGAGAGGCGGTCTTGGCGACGTGAAGGTGAAAAAATTCCTCAATAACGTATTGCAGGAAGAATTGGAGCCTATCCGCAGCAGAAGAGCAGAGTTTGCCAAGGATATCCCGGAGATCTATAATATCCTCAAGAAGGGCAGCGATGCTGCAAGAGAAGTAGCAGCACAGACACTTTCTGAAGTAAAGAGCGCTATGAAGATCAATTACTTCGAGGATATGGATCTGATCAAGGCACAGAGCGAGAAATATGCGAAATAAACTATAGAATATACTTACAGAAGACACAGGCTGATTGATTCATACAGTCTGTGTCTTTTAGCGTAAGAAGCTTGAAATAAATACCCGGATATATTATACTACATAGTGCGTATGAAGTGGTTTACCATAACCATTCGGATCAGGTACGATGAGAACGGGGAAAGTTATCGCAGGGAAAAGGCGGTAATGTGGGAGAAGTAAGTGTGAAGACGAAGCAGGTCATATATTATCGCGATGAATTGACGGATGAGTTTTCGACAGCACAGATCAAGGCAAGGAAGATTGATGAGAATTATTGTTATGATAATAATACATTAGCCGGGAAGGCTGCTCATATATTCTGGTATCGCATCCTTGCAAGACCTCTTGCGTGGGTTTATCTGAAAGTGGCATATCGTCATAAGATTGTGAATAAGCAGGCTTTGAAGAAAGAGAAGGGACACGGTTTCTTTTTATATGGAAATCATACACATCCAGTTGCAGATGCCTTCATGCCTAGCATGGTAAGTTATCCGGTGGACACCTATGTGATTGTTCATCCCAATAATGTATCTATGCCTGTGCTGGGGCGGGTGACTCCAAGTCTTGGAGCCATACCTTTGCCGGATGATATCGGGGCTGCGAAGAATTTTGTCAAAGTAGTCAAGGCAAGGATTGCAGAGGGAAAGTGCGTAGCAATTTACCCGGAAGCACATATATGGCCGTATTATACGGGAATCAGACCTTTCCCGGATACCTCATTTCGATATCCGGTTCAATGTGGTGCGCCTGTATATTGTTTTACAGACACGTATCAGAAACGAAGATTCAGTTCCAGACCCAGAATCGTAACCTATGTAGATGGACCTTTTTATCCTGATGCACACAGGCCTGCCAAAGAACAGAAGGAGCAGCTGCGTCAGGAAGTGTATGCAACGATGAAGCTGCGCAGTGAAAATAACAGCATAGAGCGAATAAAATATATCAAATCAGGGGAAACAAATGATTAATATCTTATTTTCAGGAAACGAAAAGGTTTTTGATGGCATGCTGACCTGTATGTTGTCGATATTTAAGAGAACGCAGACTACGGAACCCTTTCATTTTTATATTCTGACCATGGATGTGTCGCATATCAAGCCAGAATATACGGCGGTTACACCCAGACAGGCTCTTTATCTGGAACAGGTGGCAAAAGAATATCATCCGGATAACTGTGTTACCAGATGTGATGTTTCTTCTTTATATGAAGAGGAATTTGCCAATTGCCCAAATGAACAGTGTTATTGCTCTCCTTATACGTTACTTCGCCTTTTTGCAGATAAGATGCCTCAGATACCGGATAAGCTGCTGTATCTGGATGTAGATATTCTGTTCAACCGTGATATCACACTGTTATATGATATGGATATAGAGGGCTATGAATATGCAGCAGCCAGAGACCATTATGGTAAATATCTGGTGTATTTTAATTATATCAATGCCGGCGTGCTCCTTCTTAATATGAAAGAGATACGCCGTACAGGGTTATTTGAGAAGGCAAGAGAGCTTATTAAGACGAAGAAGCTGCCTTTTGCAGATCAGAGTGCGATATTCAGAAGCACTACAAGAAAGAAGATGCTGCCGCAGAGGTTCAACGATCAGAAGTTTCTGCATAAGCATACGGTAGTAAGGCATTTTTCCAGAAGATTATTCTATCTGCCGTATCCACATACTGCCAATATCAAGCAGTGGGATGTGACCAAAGTACACACGGTTTTTCACTATGAACAGTTTGATGATGTTTTATATGAATATATATATTTGAAGAGAAAGTTCGAGAGAGAAAATGAAATTGGAGAAAGTCAAGGAGGTTACCAATGAATAGGAATACGATCATACCGATTTTCTTTGCCTGTGACAATCAATATACCAAGTACACCATGGTAGCAATGAAATCCATGATAGAGAATGCATCCAAGGAGTATACGTACCATATGCATATTCTTCACACAGATGTCAGTGCAGCTATGCAGGAAAGGGTCAAGGAGCTGGAAAATGCCAATACCCGGATTTATTTTGATGATGTGACAGAGAGACTGGCTAAACTGGATGGAGAATTACCGGTCAGAGATTATTATTCACATACTACGTATTATCGTCTTTTTATCCCGGATATGTATCCACAGTATGACAAGGCTATTTATATTGACAGTGATACCATTACAATAGGAGATATCTCCCAATTATATGAGCAGAATATTGACGGATATTATGTAGCAGGAGTCAGAGATCAGGTAGTTATTCAGGATGAGACCTTTGGAGAATATGTAGAGAAGGTGCTGGGGCTTGACAGGCATGCCTATTTCAATGCGGGAATGCTGTTGATGAATTGTAAGGTTTTCCGTGAGGAGAATTTATTACAGAAATTTATTCAGCTTCTGAATACCTATACTTTCGTAGTGGCGCAGGATCAGGACTATCTTAATATCATCTGTAAGGATCAGGTATTATGGCTGGATGCATCATGGAATACAGAAGTATTTGGTGAGCTGCCCTGTAAGGAAGAGGATATTCAGATTCTTCATTATAATATGGCATCCAAGCCATGGCATTATGAAGGCTTCCGCTTATCCGAGCATTTCTGGAAATATGCACAGATGACTTCCTTCTATGAACAGATCAGACAGGAGCTTGTTGACTATACAGAGGAAGATAAGGCAAAAGACAGATATTCAGGAGAACACCTGCTGGAGCTGGCATTACGTGAGATTCAGAATGAGAATAACTATCTGAATATGATGAAAAAGAGCAATCAGCAGTCAGCTGAGAGACTTGAGATTCTGGAGCGGATTGCAAGACTGGAGAGAGAAGGCCATTTTGACATTGATGTAGAGAACGACCCGCCTTCAAGAACCCTGATGCCGGAAGAAGTGGAATATATTCATAAGACGCTGGGAGCGAAGCTTCGTAACCGCTATGCACATAAGATGGGGCGCTGGTTCATGAACATGCTCATCCGCAGGAAACAGATGATCATTAAGGATGTCGTTGGAATCGAGAATTTTAAGAATCTGGAACAGGGTGCAATCATCACCTGTAATCATTTCAATGCCTTTGACAGCTTTGCAATCCAGGTGGCATATGACAGATCAGAGCATAAAGAGAGAAAGTTCTACCGTGTTATCAAAGAAGGCAATTATACAAGCTTTCCAGGCTTCTTTGGATATTTAATGCGCAACTGCAATACCTTGCCATTAAGTTCCAATTTTGCTACGATGAAGAAGTTTGTTAAGGCGGTAGATGAACTGTTGCAGGAAGGCAATTTTGTCCTTTTCTACCCGGAACAGAGTATGTGGTGGAATTACCGTAAGCCCAAGCCCTTAAAGAAGGGAGCTTATACCTTTGCAGTGAATAATCAGGTGCCGGTGCTGCCTTGTTTCATTACCATGCAGGACAGTAACCTTCTGGATCAGGATGGATTCCCTATTCAGGAATACACCATCCACATCAGCAAACCGATATATCCTGATGCATCCCTGAAGCATTCTGAGAATGTGGAATCAATGCGCAGGGCAAATTATGAAGTATGGAAAGAAATCTATGAGAAGACCTATGGTATTCCTCTGGAATACACCTGTGGTCCTGTAGATGAGAACGGACATCCGATCAATGCCATCATGCAGGCGTGTGATGAGCAGGAATACGCTAAAAAAGCAGAATAAGATTCACACAATCCGTCTAAACTATGGATAACAACCAACATAAGGAGGCGGATATATGGCAGTGAATCAGACAATGGGCAGGGCTAGCATATCTTATGGCAGCCCTGTTTTTATTAAGGCAAGTGGTTCTGTTGTAGGGCAGATGGAATCGGAAGGACCCCTGGGCAGTTATTTTGATAAAGTAGGAACGGATAAGGATGATCTGTTTGGCGCGGACTCCTGGGAAAAGGCAGAAAGTGCCTTACAGAAGGAAGCAGTCGGCATAACGCTGCAAAAGGCAGGCATAAAAGCTGAAGATATCAGGTATTTATTTGCAGGTGATCTGCTGGGACAGAATATTGCCAGCTCTTTTGGCGTTATGGACTATGAGATTCCCCTGTTTGGACTGTATGGAGCATGTTCGACCTGTGGCGAGTCCCTGTGTCTTGGCAGTATGGCAGTGGCAGCAGGGTACGCATCTTCTGTCATGTGTCTGACATCCAGTCATTATGCCAGCGCACAGAAGGAATTTCGCTATCCTTTGGAATATGGAGGACAAAGACCCCTGTACGCAACGTGGACTGTTACGGGAAGTGCTGCTTTTATTCTACAGCCTCAGGGGCTTCCAAAAGAGGAAGAGATAGCATCTGCATATTCGAGAAAAATTGCAATCACTGGGATTACTCCTGGTAAGATCATGGACTATGGTATCAGGGATTCTTTCAATATGGGATGTGCCATGGCACCGGCGGCTTGCGATACAATTCTGACAAATCTGCGTGACTTTAACAGACAGTCCAGGGATTATGATGCAATTATTACAGGAGATCTTGGAAATGTGGGCAAGGATGCCCTTTTTAAACTGCTGGAAGAACAGAAGGTGGATATCAGCGACAGATACTATGATTGTGGAATGTTAATGTATGATACGCAGAAGCAGGATGTTCACGCAGGAGGAAGCGGCTGCGGCTGCTCCGCCACAGTGCTGTCAGCATATTTGCTGCATAAGATAGAAGCGGGAGAATGGAACCGGATTCTATTTGTCCCCACCGGGGCGTTATTGAATAAGACATCTTTTAACGAAGGACAGAATGTTCCCGGCATCGCCCATGGAGTTGTCATAGAAGCAATCGCATAAAGAAAAGCACAGTCAGAGGCTCCGGAGGCCTGACTGTGCTTTTTATATTCATTGAAAAAACAGACTCTGTTATGTGGAAGGCACATACAGTCATTTGTTTTGGGAAGCTGTATGCATAAAAAGTAGGGGTTACGCATATATGGTTATGTTGACTGCAAGTGCTTTCTGTAAGCGGCTTGGATCAGGCTGCATGGAAGGGTGGTCGCAGAGGCACAAGCCTGCATCAGAAGAACTGTTTCCATACAATGATCACCGATTAGCTGTATAAGGATACGTGGTATTTGGCGGTACGAAAGATTTTATATGCAATCGTTCCAATCAAAGACACTACAATATACAGAGTGGATAAAGCACCTACGCTTCCACCGATAATAATCAATAATAACAAGCCGATATTCATTTTAATCTATCTCCTTCATTCGTTCTATTGTCAGAATCCTGACCATGATTCTCAAGCCACCAGACCCAGATGCCGGCAGCAGCTGCGATAATTGCCATAACGGCAAATGCAATATTTTCAAACATAATATAGTATCCTTTCTGCTATGATTCTGAAAAAGGGTACAAAAACCAAAGGGTAGTCAATGTACCCTTAAAAATATACGTTTGAATTATGCCGCTGCTTTCTTGCCATCTTTGTGATGGATGTAGTCAACAATCACGGAAGTGCTGTGTGATGCAGAACCGTAGACGGGTGACAACACAATAGAAGTATGTGGAAATGTCTGCAGCAGAATGTCTGCAGATAACAGGCTGACATCAGTCCCTCTGCCTGTTCTGGAATTGTTACGACGTGCGTTCAGCTGAATACTGTTACCGACAGGCCTGCCTATGGATTCTTCCATATAAATCTGTCTGGATAAGGATGTATTCTGTGAAGAACGTAACGTGGAATCTGCCTGTGAGACTAACTGGTACGCCAAAGAGGAATCTGCTTCAATATTCTCAAAGCACATCCCAAGGAACAGCATGGATAGAATTAGGATAAAGCATATGCTTTTATGCTGCTTTCTACTGTTCATAGCACACCTCTTATGTAACATACTGCAAATTCTATTTTGCATTGTAGCAGATGCTTTTACAATTTACAAGGGTTGTTTTAACAATGCAATTGGGAAGAAGCCGGATTTCTGCTTTTTTCCTTGACAATATATAAAAAATGCGTTATCCTATCCATAGTTAATTTAATGGTTTAAAGCGTTGAATTACGAAAAACGAACAGGAGGAATAAATAATGGGTCGTGACAGACAGGGAACGTTGGTATCTTACCGTCCCGATATCAAAGTTTTGGATTGTACATTAAGAGATGGTGGTCTGGTGAATAATTTCGCCTTTTCTGATGAATTTGTAAGAGATCTGTATCTTGCTAACATCAAGGCAGGCGTTGACTATATGGAATTTGGATATAAGGCATCTAAGGAGATTTTTGACCCAGAGAAGTTCGGCAAGTGGAAGTTCTGTGATGAGAAGGACATCCGCAATATTGTTGGAGATAACAAGACAGACATGAAGATATCTGTTATGGCAGATGTCGGAAGGACAGATTTTAAGAAGGATATCCTGAACAGAAAAGACAGCGTAATCGACCTGGTGCGTGTTGCTACATACATCAACACGATTCCGGCAGCGATTGAAATGCTGGAAGATGCCAAGAAAAAAGGGTACGAGACTACAGTTAATATCATGGCAGTATCAAAGGTCAATGAGGATGATCTGGAGACAGGACTGGAATTACTGGCACAGAGCAGTGTTGATGTCATTTATCTGGTAGACAGCTTCGGTGCTTTTTATCCGGAACAGATTGAAAGGCTCAGTGATAAATACCTTAATATAGCAGCCAAGTACAATAAGAAAGTGGGTATTCATGCCCATAATAATCAGCAGCTTGCTTTTGCCAACACGATAGAAGCGCTGTCCAGGGGTGTAAGCTATCTGGATGCGACAGTCAGCGGTATGGGAAGAGGAGCCGGTAACTGCTACATGGAGCTTCTTCTGAGCTTCCTTAGAAATCCAAGATACAACAAGCTGGCAGTCATGAGCTTCGTAGAGAAGCATATGCTTAAGTTAAAAGAGGAAGGTGCAGTATGGGGATATGATATTCCATATCTTCTGACAGGGACGCTTAACAGCCATCCTTCTTCTGCGATTAACTTTATCAAAGAGAACAGAACGGATTATGCAATGTTCTATCAGGAGTTGATTGATAATACGTTATAAATTTGCAGGATTGCGAAAAGGGATGAATTATGAAATTTACAAAAATGCAGGGTTGTGGGAATGATTATGTATATGTAAATGGTATGGAGGAGAAGATTCCACCGGAGAAGAAGCCGGAGCTGGTAAGAAGGCTTAGCGACAGGCATTTTGGTATTGGCGGTGACGGTGTTATTTTTATCAATGCATCTGCTCATGCTGATTTTGAGATGGAGATGTACAATGCGGACGGAACAAGAGCGCAGATGTGTGGAAATGGCATTCGCTGCGTTGCCAAATATGTGTATGATAATCATTTAACAGATAAGACCAATCTGAGTATTGAGAGCTTTGGCAAGATAAAATACATAGACCTGACGCTGGGAGAAGATGGTAAGGTATCTATGGTGAAGGTCAACATGGGAGCACCGATTCTGAAGGCGGCAGAAGTTCCTGTGATATCTGACAATGAGCAGGTTGTGGATGAAGAGATAGAGGTAGAAGGCAAGATCTACCGAATGACCTGCGTATCCATGGGCAATCCACATGCGGTAGTATTTATGGATGATGTGGCTCATCTGGATATAGAGAAGATTGGTCCTTATTTTGAGAATCATAAGAGATTCCCGGAGAGAACGAATACAGAATTTGTCCATGTAATTGATGACAGTCATGTGGAAATGCGTGTATGGGAGAGAGGGACAGGCGAAACACTGGCATGTGGAACCGGCTGCTGTGCGACTACCGTAGCGTGCGTGATAAATGGTTTGACGAAACACACAGTTGCTGTTAAACTATTAGGTGGCGAATTGTCATGCGAATGGGATACAGAAGCGAATCTTGTTTATATGACGGGTCCGGCTGTTTCCGTATTCAATGGCGAAATTGAGATTTAAATCAGGAAAGAGTCTTGTATAAAGGCTCTTTTTTAGTTTGGAGGATGTTATGCTTTTCCCAAGTGAAGTATTTTTGTTTGTATTTCTGCCGGTGGTATTGGGAGTATATTATCTGCTTCTGCGCAAAACGAAGCATTTGAAGAATATATTCCTGTTAGCAGCCAGCTTATTCTTCTATGCATGGGGAGAACCCCAGAATGTATGGCTGATGGTAGGTGTGATTCTGTTCAACTGGTTCTTCGGAATCCTTGTGGACAAGGTCAGAGATCATAAAGTTCCTGTAAGGATATTGATGACTGTTATGGTATTGACCAATGTTGGAATACTTGGCTGGTATAAATACAGTGAGTTTGTCATGTTACAGGTGAACCGTTTCCTGCACACGGAGTTTACCGTGCCGGATGTTACACTGCCTATCGGTATCTCTTTCTTTACTTTCCAGGCGATGTCCTATGTGATCGATGTGTACAGAGGACATGGTAAGGTGCAGAAGAATCCGTTGCAGGTAGGTCTGTATATATCCCTGTTCCCACAGTTGATCGCAGGTCCTATAGTCCGTTATGAGACAATTGCAGACCAGATCGAGAACAGAGTAGAGAATCTGGCTGATTTCAATGCCGGTGTGACCCGTTTCTGTATCGGTCTTGGCAAGAAAGTATTGATTGCCAACAATATGGCGTTGATTGCGGATAATGCATTTGGACTGATTATTAATAATGAATTCCAGGCATCAGTAGGTATGGCATGGTTAGGTGCTATCGCTTACACATTACAGATTTTCTTTGATTTCAGCGGATATTCTGATATGGCGATTGGTTTAGGTCAGATGTTTGGGTTCCATTTCGAAGAGAACTTCAAGTATCCATATATATCTGCCACAGTATCTGAATTCTGGAGAAGATGGCATATCTCGCTGCAGACATGGTTCAGGGATTATGTATATTTCCCATTGGGAGGCAGCAGAGTGTCCAAGCCCCGTCTGGTGCTGAATCTGTTCGTTGTATGGGCGCTGACCGGTATTTGGCATGGCGCGAACTGGACATTCCTGGCATGGGGATTGTTATATTTTGTACTGTTGACTTTTGAAAAATTATCAGGACTTGGCAAGAAGAATTACTGGTGGGGACATATCTATACTATGGTATTTGTCATCATTGGATGGGTTATCTTCCGTTCTACAGGCATGGGAACTGCAATGCTCTATATCAAGGCAATGTTTGGCATCGGAGCAAAAGGCTTTATGGACAAGGCTGTGTGGGCATATATCGCCCAGAACTGGATCTGGTTTGTCTTTGCCCTGATAGGCTGTGCACCAATCATGCCAAGGATTGATGAGAAGCTTGGTAAATATAAGGCATGGAACATCGTATATGCAGTCGGTATTGTGGTCATTCTTGTGGTGTCGGTTTCCTTTATCAGCAACAATGCTTACAATCCGTTCATTTATTTTAATTTCTAGGAAAGGGTATGGACACAGGCTATGAAGAATCGTGATAAATGGATAGCAGTTATTTTCATGTTATTTATTTTTACTCTGCCTATTGTTACGGTAGTCAGGGGCTTCCTGCCACAGTCACAGGAAGAGACCCTTACCCAAGAACAGCAGGAGCTTTTGGATAAAAATGGTACGATGCAGGGTGGAAGCCACGGAGATAATACAGAGGGCTCCACAGAGAGCGCAGGTGAGCAGACAGCAGAACCGGTCAAAACACCATGGTTTACTGCATTGCAGAATACATTGAACAGTTTCACAGAGAGATTATGTGCAAGAAATAAGCTGATTGCGTTCAACTCTGAGCTGACCTCTCTGCTTACAGGTGGTACTTATATGGAGTCTACCCAGGTATTACTTGGTAAGGATAACTGGCTTTTCTATAAGACAGAACTGGATGGACACCCTCTGTGGGACTATATGGGTATCAATCATTTCACAGGTGAGGAGCTGGCAGCGATTGCAGCCAATCTGGTGGGCATGAGGGATGGCTTCAATGCATTGGGCGTGGATTTCTATGTGACAGCACTTCCTAACAAGGAGATTATCTATGAAGAGTATATGCCGGATACGGTGGCAAGAGTAGATGAAGTCTCCAGAGCAGAACAGCTGGCAAATTACATCTGGGATAATACAGATCTGGTCTATGTATATCCAAAGCAGGCGCTGCTGGATGCCAAGGCAGAGGGGCAGATTTACTATCAGACAGATACACACTGGAATCAGAAGGGTGCTTTCGTAGGAATGCAGCAGCTGATGCATGAGGCATATGGTGTGGAGGCGAAGGACCTCGATTCCGTGTCTTTCGATATCACCTCTAATGATCTGGCAGGCGATCTTGCAGTGATTGGCGGTGTAGCAGACAAGTATAATATCGACACAACCTATGTATTTGACGCAGATACCGCAGATAAGGCGCAGTACAGAGATGAGGTAGCACTGGTAGTCGGGGATTCCTTCTCAGGCTTCCTGTCCACCATTGCCAAGGGCTATTATAAGGAAGTCCACTGGATATACACCAAGGACTTCACTATGAGTATGCTGGATGAATACGATGCAGATGTCGTAATCTGGGAAAGTGTAGAAAGATACATGGAGACCTTCCTGAATGTGAATCTGTTGACGCAGTAATGGAAAGCGTGATTGCTGATTAATCGCTATAACGGTCACTGTGAACGTTATATACGGTATACTTCATAAAAAAAAAAAATAATGTAATTTACTACTTGAAATCGGTAAAGACGTGTGCTATTATGATTGCAGGTTTTTGAATAATTATGCAACTGAAATGCTATGAAGGAGACTCTTGTTAAGGGATACGACAGGAAGACGGCGTCACCGACTGAGAGCGCTGTACGTGGAAGCTGACACAGGGAACACTCCGGAGCAGATCATCTGAACGGTTGACTATTAGGGTGATACGTGATCATGCGTTAAATGAGAAGAGAGGTCAGAGCGAGGACACATCTTGATGGAGATGTCGGTCTGGCAATGCGGGTGGTACCGCGGATACAGAATTTGTTTATCCGTCCCGGAATGCTAATATAAGGCATTCCGGGACTTTTTGTTTATACGGAATGCCTCACACAGTAGGAGGTATAACATGTACAGAAACATCACTATGAAGGAAATCGGTGAACAGCACATTGGTCAGACTCTGCAGGTGGCAGGCTGGGTAGAGAATATCCGTGATCACGGCGGCGTGTCTTTTATTGATTTAAGAGATATGTATGGCGTACTGCAGGTAGTCATCCGCAAGACAGAATTGTTAAAAGGCATTGTTAAGGAGATGTGCCTTTCTATTGAAGGACCTGTTGAGAAAAGAGATGAAGAGACTTACAATCCAAAGATTCCTACAGGAACTATTGAACTGGAAGCGCAGCAGATCACAGTACTTGGCAAGGTATACAGTCAGCTTCCTTTTGAAATCATGACATCCAAGGAGACAAGAGAAGATATCCGTCTGAAATACCGTTATCTTGACCTGAGGAATGCCAAGGTTAAGGATAACATTATCTTCCGTTCCCAGGTAATCAGCTTCTTACGCCAGAAGATGACAGAGATGGGATTTCTGGAGATTCAGACCCCTATCCTGTGTGCCTCCTCTCCTGAGGGTGCAAGAGATTATATCGTACCATCCAGAAAGTATAAGGGTAAGTTCTATGCATTGCCTCAGGCTCCACAGCAGTATAAGCAGCTGCTGATGGTATCAGGCTTTGATAAATATTTTCAGGTAGCACCGTGTTTTCGAGATGAAGATGCAAGAGCAGACCGTTCACCGGGAGAGTTCTATCAGCTTGATTTCGAGATGAGCTTTGCTACACAGGAGGATGTATTCAGGGTAGGTGAAGAAGTCTTATCTGCAGCATTTGAGAAATTTGCACCGGAAGGATATGCCGTAACACAGGCTCCTTATCCGATTATCAGCTATAAGCAGGCTATGCTGGAGTTTGGCTGTGATAAGCCGGATCTTCGTAACCCGCTTCGTATTATAGATGTGACAGATTTCTTCCAGAAATGTACTTTTAAGCCCTTTGTTGGAAGAACAGTCAGAGCAATCAAGGTACATGCAGAGATGTCCAAGGGCTTCCATGAGAAGCTCCTGAAATTTGCCACCGATATGGGAATGGGCGGCTTAGGTTATCTGGAAGTTGCCGAGGATATGACTTATAAGGGACCTATTGACAAATTCATTCCTGAAGAATTAAAGGGGCAGCTTGCCCGGATTGCATCTCTGGCAGCAGGAGACACCATCTTCTTTATTGCAGATAAGGAAGAAAGAGCCAATTATTATGCAGGCCAGCTGCGTAACGAATTAGGTGATAAACTGGACCTGTGCGAGAAGAATGCGTACCGTTTCTGCTATGTAAATGATTTCCCGATGTATGAAATCGACCCTGAGACAAAGCAGCTTGGCTTTACCCACAATCCATTCTCCATGCCGCAGGGCGGTCTGGAAGCATTGGAGACTAAGAATCCGCTGGATGTTCTGGCTTACCAGTACGATATTGTATGCAACGGTGTGGAGCTTTCTTCCGGTGCAGTCAGAAACCACGATATGCAGATCATGGTAAAGGCTTTTGAAATTGCAGGATATGATGAAGAGACATTAAAGAGCAAGTTTGGAGCACTCTATCAGGCATTCCAGTTCGGAGCACCACCACACGCAGGTATGGCACCTGGTATTGACCGAATGATCATGCTTCTTCGCAATGAAGAGAATATCCGTGAAGTTATCGCATTTCCAATGAGCGGTTCAGCGCAGGATCTGATGTGTGGAGCACCTAATGATGTAACAGAGCAGCAGCTCCGTGAGGTTCACATCAAGGTAAGGGATTAGAAAGGCAGGAATCAGGTATGGCAAATATAATCAGTGATGAGACAATAGAATATGTCGGTATCTTATCCAAGCTGGAGCTTTCTGAGGAAGAGAAGGAACAGGCAAAGAAGGATATGGGCAGTATGCTTGACTATATTGATAAGTTAAATGAGCTGGATACGACAGGGATTGAACCAATGTCACATGTATTCCCCGTACAGAATGTATTTCGTGAAGATGTGGTGACAAACGGTGATGAAAGTGAGAAGACTTTAAAGAATGCGCCGGGTGAGAAGGATAACATGTTCATGGTACCGAGAACATTTGACTAGGATGGAGGTTAAGCAATGGATATTTTAGCATATAGTGCAGTGGAGCTGGCACAGGCAATCAAGGCTGGTGAAACCACTGCTGTAGAAGTCATGAAGGCAGTATTGGACAGGATTGATGCATCCGAGGAATCCATTCATGCCTATGTGACCATAGACAGGGAAGCTGCGCTTGCAAAAGCAGAAGCTGTACAGAAGCAGATTGAAGCAGGAGAATTGACAGGACCTTTAGCCGGTGTTCCTGTGGCAATCAAGGACAATATGTGTACAGAAGGCGTTCTGACAACCTGTTCTTCCAGGATATTGGGCAATTTTATCCCGACTTTTACCGCAGAAGCAGTGAAGAATCTGGAAAAGGCAGGTGCAGTGATGATTGGTAAGACCAACATGGATGAGTTCGCCATGGGCTCTACAACAGAGACTTCTGCCTATGGAGTTACCAGAAATCCATGGAATACAGAGCATGTACCAGGCGGTTCTTCCGGTGGTTCTGCAGCAGCCGTGGCAGCAGAGGAATGTTTCTTCGCACTGGGGTCTGATACGGGTGGTTCTATCCGTCAGCCAGCATCCTTCTGCGGTGTCGTTGGTCTGAAACCTACTTATGGAACGGTATCACGATATGGTCTGATCGCATATGGTTCCTCTCTGGATCAGATAGGACCTTTGACCAAGGATGTAACAGACTGCGCGACCGTTATGGAAGCAATTGCATCCCATGATACCAAGGATTCTACTTCCATTGACAGAGCTGCGATTGGAAAAGACACAGACTTTACATCAGCTTTAATAGAGGATGTGAAAGGCATGAAGATTGGTATTCCAAGAGATTATTTCGGAGATGGTCTGGACAGCGAGGTAAAAGAGGCAGTTCTTGCAGCTGCTAAGGCACTGGAAGCAAAAGGCGCTATTGTAGAAGAATTTGACCTGAGTCTGGTAGAATATGCGATTCCCACTTACTATACCATTGCAGCAGCAGAAGCAAGCTCTAACCTGGAGCGTTTTGACGGTATCAAGTATGGCTATCGTACTTCTGAGTATGAAGGCCTCCACAACATGTACAAGAAGACACGTTCTGAAGGCTTTGGACCGGAAGTAAAGCGTAGAATCATGCTGGGTTCCTTTGTATTAAGCTCCGGTTATTATGATGCATATTATTTAAAGGCGCTGCGTGTAAAAGCCATGATCCGTAAGGCTTTTGATGATGCCTTTTCCAAATACGACCTGATTCTTGGACCTGTTGCGCCGACCACGGCACCGAAGCTTGGAGAGAGCTTATCCGATCCGTTGAAGATGTATCTGGGAGATATCTATACAATCTCTGTCAATCTGGCAGGATTACCGGGAATCTCCGTACCATGCGGCGTGGACAGTCAGGGATTACCGATTGGTATGCAGCTTCTTGCAGACAGCTTCGAGGAAAAGAAACTGATTCAGGCTGCATATACGTATGAGAAAATCCGTGGTGAGTTTGGTAAGAAGGAGGGCAGATAGTTATGTCAAAGCAATATGAAACAGTCATCGGTCTGGAAGTTCATGTAGAGCTTGCAACCAAGACCAAGATATTCTGTGGATGCTCTACCGCTTTTGGTGGTGCGCCAAATACACATACCTGCCCTGTATGTACAGGTATGCCGGGTTCTCTGCCCGTATTGAATAAACAGGTCGTTGAATATGCAGTAGCTGTAGGTCTTGCTACGAACTGTCAGATCACGCAGTACTGTAAATTTGACCGAAAGAATTATTTCTATCCGGATAATCCACAGAACTATCAGATTAGTCAGCTGTATCTGCCTATTTGCCGCAATGGACATGTAGATATTGAGACAGAACAGGGAACAAAATCTATCGGTATTCATGAGATTCATATGGAAGAGGATGCCGGTAAGCTGATCCATGATGAATGGGAAGACTGCTCACTGGTAGATTATAACCGTTCCGGTGTGCCTCTGATCGAGATCGTGTCAGAGCCGGATATGCGAAGTGCAGAGGAAGTCATTGCTTATCTGGAGAAGCTTCGTATGACAGTACAGTACCTGGGGGCATCTGACTGTAAATTAAATGAAGGCTCCATGAGGGCAGATGTGAACCTGTCTGTCAGAGAAGTAGGTGCAAAGGAATTCGGAACCAGAACAGAAATGAAGAATCTCAACTCTTTCAAGGCAATCACACATGCAATCGAGGGAGAGCGTGAGAGACAGATTGAACTGTTGGAGTCAGGTAAGGAAGTTGTACAGGAAACAAGGCGTTGGGATGATGCGAAAGAATATTCCTATGCAATGCGTTCCAAAGAGGATGCACAGGACTATCGTTATTTCCCTGATCCTGACCTTGTACCTGTCTATATCAGTGATGAATGGCTGGAGCAGATCCGTTCCAGACAACCGGAGTTTCGCGAAGCGAAGATGGCGCGTTATAAGGAAGAATTCGATATACCGGAGTATGATATTGGAATCATTACAGATTCCAAGCATATGGCAGATCTCTTTGAAGAGACGGTTGCTATCTGCAAGCAGCCCAAGAAAGTATCCAACTGGCTTATGGGAGAGACACTGCGTCTTTTGAAGGAGAAGAATATGGATCCGGAGGATATCAGGTTCGCTCCTGGGAATCTGGCGAAGCTCATTGGCCTTGTAGATGCCAAGGCAATTAATTCTTCTGTGGCAAAAGAAGTATTTGAAGTCATGTTTGAAGAGGATGTAGACCCTGAGAAGTATGTAGAGGAAAAGGGCTTAAAGACTGTTAATGATGAAGGGGCACTCAGAAAGACCATCGAAGAGATCATTGCTGCAAATCCACAGTCAGTAGAGGACTACCACAATGGAAAAGACCGAGCAATCGGCTTCCTTGTAGGCCAGACCATGAAAGCCATGAAGGGAAAAGCAGATCCTGCAATGGTAAATCAGATTTTAAAAGAATTGTTATAATAAGCATAAGAATGGCGACTGAACTGATCAGCCGCCATTTTTCTATACAGATTATTTCATTAGCTCGTCCATTTCATCAAGAAGACTATTGAACAGAGCAAGTGCCTGCTCTACAGGTTTCTTGGTGGACATATCTACTCCGGCATCCTTTAAGATGGATACAGGATCTTTGGAGCAGCCGGCACTTAAAAATTTCTCCTTATATGCCTTAACAGCAGGTTCCCCTTCAGACAGAATCTTCTGTGACAGTGCGATAGCGGCAGAGAAGCCGGTAGCATACTGATATACATAGAAGTTGTAGTAGAAGTGAGGGATTCTAGCCCATTCCAGATCAATATATTCATCATGAACGATATCAGGACCAAAGTACAGATCAATCAGGTCATGGTAAACCTTAGTCGCAGTCTCGGCATTGACGCTTTCACCTTTTGCAGTCAGTTCACTCATCTTTAATTCAAACTCTGCAAACATTGTCTGACGATACAGAGTAGTTCTGAACTGTTCAAGGAAATAGTTGATCAGGTATGCACGCTGCTTCTTATCGGATGTCTTTTTCAGCAGATGCTGCATCAGCAGTGCTTCGTTACAGGTAGATGCAACTTCTGCAACAAAGATTACATAGTCAGAATCTACAACAGGCTGGTTAGCGGTTGAAAGATAGGAATGAAGTGCATGGCCCATTTCGTGTGCCAGTGTAAATTCTGTATTCAGATCGTTGTTGTGATTTAACAGTACGTAAGGATGCTTACGAGTACCGGCTGAGTAAGCACCGCTGCGTTTCCCAACGTTCTCATATACATCAATCCAACGGTTGTTGAAGCCTTCCTTCAGAATAGATACATAATCCTCGCCCATGACTGCAAGCGCATCCAGGACATTGGCTTTTGCATCCTCGAAGGAGATATAGCTGTCAACATCTGATACGATAGGAGTATACAGATCATACATATGAAGCTCTTCCACGCCCAGAAGCTTCTTGCGCAGACGGACATATTTGTACATGGCATCCATGTTCTCGTGTACAGCTTCAATCAGGTTGTAGTATACAGCAGTATCTACGTTGTTGTTATCAAGGGCTGCAGCCAGTGCAGAGTCATAATGACGCATATCCGCATTGAACTGTAACTGCTTCATCTGTGCTGCAAGCAGAGCTGCTGAAGTGTTTTTCAGGGAATCATAGCTGCTGTAAAGGGATTCAAAAGCAGCCTTTCTTACCTTCACATCAGAATTCTGAAGCAGTGGAATGAAACTTCCGTGAGTTACATGTAACTGCTTGCCGTTGCTGTCAGTGATATCAGGGAAAGTCATATCTGCATTGTTGAGAAGTCCGTAGATCTCGTCTGGAGCCTGTGCCATTTCGCCGGCAGCAGCCATGATCTTCTCTTCTGCATTACTCAGGATATGAGCCTTCTTACGGCGGATATCGTGGATATAGCGCTTGTATACGGACAATTCAGACTGTTCCTGATAGAACTGCTCCAGAGTCTCATCCGGGATGGAGAGAATCTCAGGTTCAGCAAAAGACAAAGCGCCGGACAGGGCAACGATCAAAGAATTGGTCTGGCTCTTAAATCCCTGATATGTGGTATTTCTGGTATCTTCATCAGCCTTGCGGAAAGAATAGTTGGCAAAGTCTGTCAGAACGACATTGATATCATCCTGTAATTTCAGGAAAGCCAGTAACTGTGCGCTGCTCTGGCTTAATCTGCCCTGGTATCCGCAAGCCTGCTGCATCATGGATTTGAGACGTTCCATGTCTGCTTTCCAGTCATCATCTGTAGCATAGAGGTCTTCCAATGCCCAGGTATTCTCAACGGCTACTTCACTTCTTAAAGGTATTTTATTTTCTGTATCACCCATTGTGACACCTCCTGTATTTAAAATATTCAGGTAAGTGCGAATTTACTGTGCGAGTGACGAATTGTGTTGTTTTCACAATGCAACACAATTCTGTATCTGGGATAGTGTGTTTCGCAAATACCTGCATGAGTGTTAGTTGAAACAAACTCTTGGTTCATAACTAACGACAAGCATGTATTTAGACTATCATTTTTGAAGCATTTATGCAATAAATCTTTCTGTTTTTAGGGCGATAAGACATATGGAAGATATCATATGGATGACAGCCGTTTGCCGTTGGGTATTATGAGAAATTACTAAATGCAGTAGATTGTTTTGGGCATTCCATATATAATAAGGGGAAATAATACGTGAGATGATGGAGGTTCTTGCATGGAGATATTTGATATTGTTGATGAGAATGGAAATCCGACTGGACAAACGATAGAACGCAGTCTGGCACATACAAATGGTGTGAGACACAGAACTGTACATATTTGGATTGCACGAGAGGTTATGGGAAAGTGGCAGGTGCTTTTGCAGAAACGTGCGCTGACGAAGGATTCCTTCCCAGGTAGATATGATACCTCATCAGCCGGACATATACAGGCTGGCGATGAACCCCTGGAATCGGCAATGAGAGAACTGAAGGAAGAACTTGGCATAGCAGCAAAGCCTGAACAATTGCAATTCGTAGACACATTTCGTATACAATATGAGAAGGAATTCCATAATAAAATATTTAAGGATAATGAGATTGCTTTTGTTTATGTCTATATGGGAGAAGTGGATATTGATAAGATAACTGTTCAGGAGGAAGAACTGGAATGTGTAGAGTGGTTCGATCTGGAGGATGTCTACAGAGAATGCCTGGCACATAACCAGAAGTTTTGTGTTCCCGTGAAAGGGCTTGAGATTGCAAGGGAGTATTTGGTGAAAAAGATTCGATAACGACATGTGGATGAATCGAATGATATTGCAGAACCTCATGGTACAGGAAACTTTAAGTTGGAGACGATTATAAGAATTTGTAAAATGAATATCTAGTTGGATAAGGACATATAATATTAATGCAGCCGCAAGCTGTGATTTGAACTTTATTTGACCTTGACAGGCGGCACATTTGAATGTATACTTTAAGTACAGTAAGGGATTACTGCAAATGTTTGTTGCTACTCGATATGCAACTCAAATAAGGTCGAGTTCAAATGTTTGTCGCTACTCGATATGCGACTTAGAAAAAGGTCGAGTTCAAATGTTTTGAGGTTCCGTTCGAGAGGGCGGAGCCTCTTTTTGACGATAGGAGAAGAAATGGAAATAGGACATTTTTATTATATTGATGATCAATACTTTAAGGATTTTCCAGATTCTTATTTGATGCAGAATAAGGAAAAGGTAAATGGACAGTTACATGATAGACCATGCTTTTATGCATTCCAGGATAGTAATACGCAGCTGTTTTGGATGATACCATTTTCATCACAGACTTCTAAATTTAAAGGAATCTATAATAAGAAAATGCAAAAGTATCATAGGTGCGATACAATTGTTTTTGGAGAAGTGCTTGGTCATGAGAAGGCATTTTTGATTCAAAATATGTGCCCGATAACAGAAAAATATATGAAAAATGAGTATCTGGACTCTGTTGCCAATATACCAGTTCGTGTTGATGGTAGATTGGAAAAGGAGCTAAAGGATAAAGCAGTAAAAGTTTTAGCATTGCAGAGAAAGGGAGCGAAGTTGATTTTTCCAGATGTCCTTAGTATAGAACAGGAATTATTAAAATAGATGTAAATATCTATGTCGGATAAAGAGAGGTGTCTTTCCTAGTGGCAGGCATCTTTTTTTAACCGTGTGGTATATTTCGCACATTTATATTGACTGTCTACTTATCTTACAGTATCAGAAATGATGTTGCGCCTGAAATATCACCAATCATAAGCACTCCTTGAAAGATTTAAAAATTTTTGTATGGAAATCCTGATCAATATCCTGCGGAATATCCAGAGTGATATCTCCTATATGAGCGGACAGAACTAAAGGTTTGTCTGCATCTGTATCATTAAATGATGGAAAATCATTCATATAGGAATCAGCACGTATGTCATCAATGATAGGTAACTTAACAACCTCCTGTCTTTTGACAGCTGGATGATAGTTTAAAGAATCAGGTATTTCATAACCACGACTGGTTACCTGTTTAATCCAGCCATAGAATGTACCCAGAGCAATGTTATTATCATGACACCAGGCAGGGATAGAAAGACCACTTTTATAACAGTCTTTAATGAATTCAAAACGCTGTTCAAGCGAATAAGATGATATTCCCATATCCAACCTCCATAATTATTTAATTGATGTACTAATTATGAATGGTTTTGAGACAGAAATAAATCCTCTATTTTATTTAGCGCTTACGTTTTGACTACTAAGCGATGGCAGATATACAAGACTTTGAACAGAGAAAGCCACAATCGTTGGTGGTAAGACTACCGGGATTGTGGCTTTTTAATGTTATTTAAAATATTGGTCGATTGCACCTTGCTTGTTTGTTTTAGTCATTGCTATTTTTTTCATTAATTCATCACGTTTGGTTGAAGTTTTCTCGACATATTTGCAAAAGGCTTCCTGTTCTTTAATATCAGGGATGTATACGGGTATTCTTTTTATATCATCAAGAATTACTCGCTTAAGCCCCATGCCTGTAATAAACTCCTCTTTTACCATTTTAAAAATTCTATCTGTCAACAAATAGTATTGCAAAAAGACAGGAAGAACTTGAGTAGTATCAGGTCTTAAGATTGCGATTGATGATAGAATTGCTTGTTCAATTGTTTCGCTAACAACAAAAGCGTATTTAAAATAGCTTCCATCTTTGGCTAATAAAACATCATCTTTCAATGGTTGACAACCGTTTCGCTTGAGTGCTTCGTAATCGTCAGAAGATATGTGTTTACAGTCTTTATAATCAAATCCACATATAGTCATATCCTTTACAGAAAGCATCGGAATTGAACTTCTAACTTCTTCTTTGGGGCTATTATGAGCACCGTCAGTAATGGTTGTACATATTTTTTCCAAGGTGGATATTGGTAATCCATTAGTATTTTCAACAGGAATACCAAAGCGACTTATAAATTCCTTCTTTATAGTTTCTTCAAGAGCAATTAAATCCGAAGTGAGTCTAGCAATTTCATTATCGTAGGATTTTAACTCTAATACAATTGCCTCTTGCTTTTCTTTTTGGGGTATTTGAATGGTTAAGCTCTTGATTCTCTGCGTCGATGCTCGATTGCTTCTAGAGAACCTTTCGAATTGTCCCTCTACAAAGAGAGCAGTTGCAAAGTATTCTGGAACAATCGAGGAATCTTTGATTCTTAATACACCGCAATGGTCGGTAGGATAAAAGGGGGTGTTAGGCGGTATTATATTAACCATCCAGTCGCCATCAATCCCCCAAAGAATTGATGGAAGGGAAAAATCACTTAGATTCAGTTTGTCAATTCTTCCAAATTCTTCATACACATTTGCACTTATTACTGGATACTTGCCTTCATCAAGTACTTCTGTAGATAGTACGCGATTACCAATGCTTAATTCAAACGATTTATCTGTTAATCGATAATTAGTATATCCTGGATCTGTTTTTAGAGCTCTAGTTTTAGTTGTTTTAATTGCTTTGTTAAATGTAATCGATGAAAAATCAATCATATCTTGTAAACGAAGATAATAAGAGTATTCTTCTAACCCGTTTACACTATATTCTTTACCATAGAAGCTGTTTCGTATCAAACCAGCAACTGTGTCATCATTTAGACGATTGTCTATATCATATAGTAATCCACCAGGAGTTATTATTTGTATACCTTCTTGGCCTTTACGATTACTCCATTTATAACCAAGAAACTTTTCTTGTTCTTTATTATCATCTGGACCTGCAATGACTAAAGTAGTCTGATTATAAACAAGTGCAAAATATGTCAATTTTTCAAATTCAATTTGGTGAGCATAATTGTAAAAATGTTCATTAAACCATTCTTCTTTGTCTGAATCAGATAACCACGCAAATGTTTTTTGCTTTATTTTAGTGCTATATTCTGAGGAAGAAGTGAAGGCTTCATAGTATATTCTAAAGTAATCATCACTTCTCCAATCTGAATATGTGCGATTTCTATTAATGAATGTGGAATATGTTTCACTATCAACATTAATTTTATTTAAATAACCAAATAATATTTCATCGTCTTCCCAATCAGATAAATCTGCCGAGGTAAAAATAGCGTTTATGCTATCCGAAACTAAGTCGAGTCGTTTTGGTGGTTCACTAAATTTTTCAAGAAAAAGTATAACTGTATTAGTTCCGGTAGCCCCAAATGTTTTTCCACCAAATTGTGCGATGGCTCTTACATAGAAATTTTTTAATATTATCTCACGTGCACTAACAAAACTTTCGCTTTCTTTATTCAGAATACTTACTGGGAGAACTACTGCGGCTACACCATCAGCCTTAACTAATTGAGTTATCCTCTCGACAAATAAAGTTTCAATTTCTGCCCCATCGTTTGATATTTTATCAATTATAGTAAAACTGTTATCTTTTAACTTTAAATGCGGTTTGAATGCTTTAACAGAATAAGGCGGGTTAGCAACCAATATATCAAATGATTCAGGAATAATATCTTTATCCCGATAGTTCTCTAATCCATCACCAAAGATAATATTTCCATCACCAGCGCCATGCATAAATAGTGATATTTTTGATACGCGGGCTAATCTGTAGTCTTTTTCTACACCAAAGATTTTATGTTCTGCCCACTTAGAACTCAAATCATAGGATGGGTCAATAGCTAATACACCTGCATTAACTGCTTCGAATCCTTGGGTAAGAAAGTGCCCGGCACCACATGCGTAGTCAATCATTTTAGGAAATTCAATGCCATCAGTCTTCTTAATTATCCGCTCAATAGGTAAACTATCCCATATAAAACGAGTGATAGGGATAGGAGTGAAGAATTGACCTTCGTTCTGCTTAAAGCCCTTATTAAGTAACTGCTCAAATAAATCACCAAGCATCTGCACATCATTTGAACCTATGATACGGTAATTTTCAAAAAGCTGAACAACTTCTACTAAAATTTTGCCGTTCTGGTAGAAAAGTTCTTCGTTATGAACATCCTTAAATGCAAAATCGTTATTAGTATAGAATTTAAGAACACGTAGGGTATTTCTTAAATCCTCAATCATTTTCTGACGCTTCTGGCCAGTGTATTGCTGAACGAGATTTTCTGCGTAGTCATCTGCCACATAGAAAATTTCTTCACGCATAAATTTCTCCATTCCTTCCTTATGGAGTCGCTGGAGTCTGTCTTGCAAGGTTTCATATGTGTCGGTTCCTACCTTATATTGGAAATCAACGATATCATTGTCACCTTTCTGAATTTCATCTACTAATTTGCATATGAAAAGAGCAATGAGTCTGTTGAAGGCATTTTCTTTATCAGACACATTGTTATGACGAAGTATTTCTTCGAATTTATTTACAACTTTATCGTTCTCGCTGAAATCCTTTAAATCGACTTTACGAAGTGGCTTAATACCAATCTGATAAGCCTGTGAATCATCTCGGAAGATTATATCACCACATAATCTTTTATCGTAGGTTTCATCCCAGACAGTAAATAAGTCTTCTGTTGTGCCGGCATCACGATAGAGTAGGATAGAAGGGTCTTTCTTAGCAGTTGCTAAGATATTTGCATCGTCGCTACAATCGATGGTTTCAGTTGTATAAGAAACGTTTGTGCCATCAAAATCAGAAGCATACAGTGATAACCATTTACACAATCCTTCTTGCTTCCAATAGGAGAATAACTGACCTCCGTCATTAAGAGTATTATTTAATTCTTTCTTATATTCATTGCCGGATGTTTTACACTCAACAATAAAAAGGGTTTTTCCATCTGCATCTTTAACAAGAATATCAGCAAAGCCACCCTTGTCTGAGTGACCAAGTGTCCATTCTTTTTCAAGTTCAATGTGTTCAGGGCGATAGCCTTTGTCCATTAATCGAGTGATACATTCAAGAACAACAAAGTTTTCTGGCTGAGAGAAGTTACAAGTGGTCTTTCTAGTAATTTTCATTCCCTTATCTTCTGGATAATTAATTGAACCATTGCCGTTAAAATCAACTTCAATGGCGCAGTCAAACTGAGAGAATTTCTTCTCAAATACTTTTGCTCGTGAACTTTGGATGTATCCAATAGCTTTAATCATTGCTTCGAGGTTTTCTTTTCTTATCATTTGAAGCATTCCTCCTTAACCCCAGGGGGGATTATTATCTCTGTGTTGTTTCTTTCCAAAGATCGATGCCCCCTCACACACGTTTTTTCGCGAAATTGCATAGGGGGGATTCAGGTGTCTTTTAACATATTTTATATAATATCATAGCACATAATTGCATGTAGCTGGCTGACATTAGATACAATAATCTATTTGCCTTTCCGCCAAATCATATAAATTAATGTGCTTTTTTCTTGCTTTTTTGAGCCTTTTCAATGGCTTTTCGTTCACGATAGGCTTTTTGCTTTCGGGCATTTCGAACCTTTTGGCATTCTTCAGCATCACAAAACTCCTGTCGGTTGCTCTTTCGTATTATGAATTTACCACAGTTCCGACAACGAATCATAATGCCTTCTGGACGATTATCCCATTTGCCTTTATCTTCTGGTGCAGGGTCTTCGGAAAGCATTCTTGCAAGTGTCAGCCATGCAATATCAAATACAGAATTAATATCGGTAGAAAATTCTAATCGGTTAGTGCGGGAATCTACCTTTAATTTCATGGTAAATTCCGGAATGATGTCAATAAGCGCATTCCGCAATTCATCGTAATCGTCATATGGAGTAGTAGCAAATTCTCCGGTTGGAGGTTTTTCTGCCGGATGATTTTTAATGTATTCATTATCAATTCGCATTTCTTCTATGATATTTCCTTTTGCATCCCCATAATCTAAGTCATCCGGTATTGCAACGATAGGATGCTTATATTTATCAAAGAAAGAGTAGCCCTCAAAGTATTTTACTTCGTTGGATAAATCATATGCAGATTCGTCATCGGCAATACAGACACCTTCGAGAGCAACATAAAACATGACTGCATTATATAATTTTCCAAGATCATCTAAGAAGGCGTTAATCTCGAATGTTCCATCTCTTTCTACCATTTCTGCATCGAAGCTATTTATATCAAATGATTCATTCAATTCAGAATAGATGAAATCAATATTATATGGATGCATGTTATTTGTACACCATTCCATGATGAGTTGTGTATATGGAATTTTGTTATCAAAGCTGTTTATCTGCATTGCCAGATTGCAAAGGCTGGCAAGCAGTCCCTGCCCGGAAAGAAAATCGTCTTTAGGGAAGATTGGTTCATATCCGGGACGGCAAAATGGTGTTGCACAATAATCATTGCTGTTATCAATATCAAGTTCATATTTCTTGAATCGGAAAGGATGGTAAATCAGTTGTCCGATACCACCTATTTCTTTAAATCCTAATATATCTGTTGTTTTATCTACTTCTGATGGAATAGCTTCATCATTCCAGTTTAATGGCATATCATACCTCATTCCAATCGTTAATTCGTAACTGTTAGCGTTACCGTCAGCCTTTGGACTTCGGTTACATTATAGCTTAAATTATTCATGAAAACAATAAAAAGTTACACAAAATGATGTAACGGATTTGTACCTTGACAATTTCATCCCGTTCTCAATGAACAAGCCTTTGTTACTGCGGGGGCTGGTAGTTGCCATGAGCGGTAGCAGAGAAACGACCATTGAAGAGACGGACGCAACAAAATCTACGAAAGGAACAGAACTGTGAATATCGACCATCAGTTGCAGAGAACATCGGATATGCGATACATCATAGAAACCACAAAGACGGATGCAAGAACAAGAGTGTTGCCGATTACAGAGGATGTGGCACAAATGTTTCAGGCAATCATCGAGGACAGAAATGCACCCAAAGTAGAAAAATCCATAGACGGATATAGCGGATTCCTATTTTACGATGATAATGGAATGCCACTTGTGGCAATGCACTGGCAGCATCGATTCAATCATATGGTCGGCAGATACAATGACATCTACCGGGTGCAGATGCCAAACATCACGCCTCATGTATGCAGACACACCTATTGCTCGAATATGGCAAAATCGGGAATGAATCCAAAGACATTGCAGTACCTTATGGGGCATTCAGATATATCGGTCACAATGAATGTGTACACGCATATCGGATTTGATGATGCAGAGGAGGAATTGAAACGGATGGAAGAGTTTAGGAAGGCGCAGGCAGAGGTTGAGCAGAAGAAAGAGAAACCGATGTCGCAGAAAATGTTTAAAGTTGTATAATATGAAATGGGATGACGCTCTGGCTTAGGCTAGGGCGTTTTTTCTATGGAAAAGAAATATAAATGACGATATAATATAATTTAGGGTGATTTAGCATTTAGGAGATGATATGGTGAATATATATGAGTTATTGAATCGGAGCATTGTGAATAAAAGATATTCGTTGTCACCTAATTTGTTTATTGAAGCTGATAGGATCGAATTAAGTGAAGAAGAAAAAAGTATTTTTGATTTGTTGAAAAACATAGTTTCATTGGGAACAAAAATTCATGATGATGGAATAGAATTTCATCCTATGTTTGTAATGGCAGATGGTAGTCGAACTTTTTCAATAGAAGATATATCAGAAGATGATTATTTGATATTGCATAGTTTGGAATTAGATAAAATGCCATTGATTTTACGTGCACTGATTGCGGATATATTGTGGACTAATAAAAAAGAATTTAGTGCTGCAAAAACTGCAGCAGATGCATATTGGAAATTATTTATGTTGTGGTATACGGATGAAGATAATGTCGGTACAATTGATATGATTCGCAGAGCAGTATGCATTTCAGTACAAACAAAACAAACTACATTGTATAATGAAATACAAGAGTGGTTTAACGAGTTTATAGATACTAAGGCTGCAAGTGCCGAAGGCTTTTTTTCGTTGAAAATAATGGAACTCTTCTTCAAGCAAAAGAATTTTGATGTATTCATAATTTTGAAAGTATTAGATGATTTGATTGATGGCAACAGTGATAATATTGCAAAGGTAGAACAAGCATATAAATTAAAAACGGAATGTTTGTTTAAATTGAAAAGAAAGGAAGATGCAATAAAAAATAACAATTTATTGGCAGATTATTATCTGGAGTTTGCAGAGAAAATATTCAAGAAGGATATACAAGGGGCATTAAGGGCTGTCAATTTTTATCAAAAAGGAATAATGCTATATCGCAATAATGGAGAATCAGACAAAGCAGATGCCGCTCATAAAAGACTCGTTGAAATACAAAAAGAAATACCTAAAATAATGGTACCATTTTCTGTTGAATTAGATATAAAAGGTGTTATCGATAATTTAAAAGCAAATATGGAAGGATTATCATTTGAAGAATGTGTAATTCGGTTGACACAGATGTTTGTGTTTGAGAAACAGGAAGATATAAAAAAACGTGTAATAGAAGAATTTAAAGATAATCCTATTTCACATTTATTTGGGAAGAGTTTAATAAATGCTCAAGGACAAACGGTATTGGCGTTACATCCGCTAGATATTCATGACCCAGAAAAAGATCCGAAACTTATGGAGCTACATATGTATCAAAATGCATTGGAAAAACAAAAAGTTGCTGGTGATATTTGGGTGAAGAATGCTTTAATTATAATAAGAGATAAATTTGTTATTGATAAGTCTATGGTGGGGTTTTTAGTTAAAGATAATCCAATTATTCCTGATGGAAGAGAACGAATTTTCCAAAGCGGATTATATATGTTCTTGAACGGAGACTATTATGAAGCGTTACATATTCTTGCACCACAGGTAGAAAATCTTTTTAGAAATATTGCACGGGAGGTAGGTGGATTAACAGTAACTTTAGAAAAAGATGGCTCGTCAATGGAAAAAGTGCTGAGTTCTATTCTGTCGTTGCCAGAATTGGTTGATTGTTATGATAATGATATTTTATTTACATTTAGAGGACTGTTAAATGAACAAGCGGGTGCAAATATAAGAAATGAGATTGCACATGGTATCATAAGTGAATATGCTTGCTCTACAGGTGTTTGCTTATATTTTGGAGTGGCGGTTATAAAATTACTTTCGCTTACATCTGCTTCATGCTATCAGATATTAAAGAATAGTGAAAAACTAAAACATTTTGAGATGCCAAGAAAGGATGCACTTAAAGTAATACATTGATGATAAAAATCCTTAGTAGTAAACCTTTCCCTTTTACTACTAACAGGTAGTAATAACTTGCTCAATTCTGCTCTGATTTGCCGCAATCTGTAATTACAGAGCAAAAACCAAATCATCACAAAACACCCCGGAATCCCTTGCAAAACAGGGCATTCCGGGGCAAAACAAGGAGAAACAAAATAATGATAAAAGTACTTTTCATCTGCCACGGCAATACTATCTAATTATAACCAGGCGAAAAGAAAAATTGACTTTTCGCCTGGTTATTTTATGTTATACTAATCCTATCTTGAATTACGATATGTCTAAATGATGGTGCAGCACATCACTTGCATGAAAAAATGCCTATGTACAACACCTGTTTCAAGATACAACCACAGGAACTGTGGTGTGCCTTGCACCATACCTGCCACAAAAGGAGCATCCCATGGGATTGAAATTTTATATAGGAGCCTCGGGCTCCGGCAAAAGTTATCGTTTATATGAAGACATCATTGCCCAGGCAATGGAGAATCCGCACAGGAACTACCTGGTAGTAGTGCCGGATCAGTTCACCATGCAGACCCAGCTGGACATGGTGCGCCGCCACCCCAGAAGCGGTATCATGAATATTGATGTATTGAGCTTCGGACGGCTTTCTCACCGTATCTTTGAAGAGGTAGGCGGCAATGATAAGCCCGTATTGGATGATACCGGTAAGAGTCTCGTACTGCGTAAAGTAGCGGCAGGACTGGAAGATGACCTCAGTGTCATGAAACGGAATATTAAGAAGATAGGCTACATCCATGAGGTGAAGTCTGCCCTTTCCGAATTCATGCAGTATGGACTTGGTACGAAGGAAGTAGAACAGCTGGTGGAATATTCCTCTAAGAGGGGCGCCCTGTCCTATAAATTAAAGGACCTGCATCTGCTCTATGAAGGATTTCTGCAATATATCAGAGAGAAATATATCACAACAGAAGAGACACTGGACCGTCTGCGTCATGTACTGCCCAAGTCCCGCATCGTGGCAGACAGTGTCATTGCCTTTGATGGGTTTACGGGCTTTACCCCAATACAGTACAACGTTATCCAGGAGCTGATGCTGCTGGCAAATGAGGTCATTGTGACAGTCACTGCTGACACTAGGGAGGACTGCTATAAGCCTGACGGCGAGCAGAAGCTTTTTCACCTGAGTAAGAAGACCATATATGATTTGGAGAAAAAGGCGAAGGAAGCCGGTGTGGCAAGAGCAGAGGATGTTCTGATCACAGAAGCGACGGTGCAGCGGTATGTGGATAATCCCGGATTGTCCCATCTGGAGAGAGAACTGTTCCGGTATCCGACCACAGAGTATCAGAAGGAGCAGGACAGCATCCGTGTTATGGAAGCCTCCACGCCCAAGGAAGAACTGCGTCAGATCTGCCTGTCAATCAGGAAGCTCATCAGGGAAGAGGGATACTGTTACCGTGATATTGCAGTTGTTACAGGGGATATCGAGAGATATGGATATCTGGCAAAGGAAGAGTTCGAGAGGTTTGGAATCCCTTATTATCTGGATCAGACCAATAAGCTGGTGTTGAATCCCTTTATTGAGTTTATCCGCAGCGCTTTACTGGTATCCATACAGGAATATTCCTATGAAGCTGTATTTCATTTCCTGAGGTGTGGTCTTACCGGTATTACCCCAGAGGAGACTGACCGACTGGAGAACTATGTGCGCACTATGGGAATACGGGGGAGAAAGGCATGGAATGAGCCATTCACCAGACGCCTGAAACGGCAGGAAGAGGAAGCACAGGAGCTGGAGCAGTTGAATCATCTGCGTCAGCAGATCACAGACATGCTGGAGCCGTTGCTGATTAAGGAAGCAACAGGGGAAGAGCTAGTCAGGGCATTATATGATTTTATCGTGAGGGCAGATATCGAGAATAAGCTGGCTGAGTATGAAGATGCTTTCACTGCGCAGGGCAATCTGGTAAAAGCCAAGGAGTATGCACAGATTTATCGCCTGGTCATGGAACTTCTGGAACAGATTATTGGCCTGCTTGGTGATGAGACTATGACGATAAAGGAATTTGCAGATATTCTGGATGCTGGCTTTGCAGAGATCAAGGTAGGAACAATTCCCCAGAATGTGGATAAGGTCGTAATTGGTGACATCGAGAGAACCAGACTTTGCGAGATCAAGGCATTGTTCTTCATGGGCGTAAATGACGGTATCATTCCACGAAGCGGTGCAAAAGGCGGTATTATTTCCGATATTGACAGGGAATTCTTACAGGAATCCGATTTTGAACTTGCCCCTACCCCGAGACAGCAGATGTATATTCAGAGGCTGTATCTGTATTTGATGATGACGAAGCCTACCCGTTATCTGCGGTTATCTTATGCCAAGGTGGATTCGGAAGGTAAGAGCATCAGACCGGCATATCTCATCGCAACGGTATGCCGTCTTTTCCCGAAAATGACAATAGAAAAGCCAGAGCTGAGAGATATTGAGGAACAGATTGATGCACCTGCGGATGCCATGGAATATCTGGTGAGAATGCTGCGCCAGTATGCGGCAGAAGATGATAAGTTAGATAAGAAGTTGTTCCTGACACTTTATGACACGTATGTCAGGAATGAAAAATATACACCAATTCTGGAACAGATGAAGAGGGCTGCCTTTTTCCACTATGAGAATGGGAAACTGCCTAAAGAACTGGCGAAGCTCCTGTATGGACAGGTGCTTCATAACAGCGTCAGCAGGCTGGAGAAGTTCGCTTCCTGTGCCTATGCCCATTTCCTGCAATATGGACTGGGGCTGGAAGAACGGGATAAGTATAGCTTTGAGACTGTGGATATGGGTAATGTATTTCATGCTGTATTGGAGAACTTTGCAGATAAATTGCCCACAGAAGGGTATACCTGGTTTGATTTCCCAAAGGAGGTCGGGGAACGGCTGGTAAAGGAATGTCTGGAGAATTATGCGGCTGCGTATGGAGAGACTGTGCTTTACAGCAGTAAAAGAAACGAGTATCTGATCACCAGAATGGAGAGAATCCTTGACAGGACTGTTCAGACACTGCAATATCAGCTGCAGCAGGGTGCTTTTACGCCGGAGAATTTCGAGATGTCTTTTGAAATGGCATCAGATCTGGATGCGGTGAATATCACACTGTCTGAGGAAGAGAAGATGCGCCTGATTGGGCGTATTGACAGAATTGACACCTGTGAGAGGCAGGATAAGCTCTATGTGAAGGTCATTGATTATAAGTCCGGCAACCGCAGGTTTGACCTGGCTGCGCTTTATTATGGATTGCAGCTACAGCTTGTTGTATATATGAATGCGGCAGTAGAGATGCAGCAAAAGGCACACAGGGATAAGAAAGTTATCCCGGCAGCCATGTTGTACTATCATGTCAGCGACCCGATGACGGATACGGATAAGGGACAGCCTGACCCACAGGAGATTCAGGATGCTATTCTGGAAGAACTGAAGATGACAGGCATGGTCAGTGATGAGGAAGAGATCATTCAGCTGTTGGATAAGGACTTTACAGATAAATCCAAAGTGTTGCCTGTAGCGAAGAAAAAGGATGGCAGCTTTACCCAGGCATCCTCTGTGCTTTCCCAGGAGGATTTCCATGTGGTTTCAGATTATGTAAACCATAAGATCAGGGAGCTGGGAAGTGAGATTCTTGCAGGGGATATTGCACTGAATCCGTATAAGCAGACCAAGGGTAATGCCTGTACGTATTGCAGTTACCGCAGTATCTGTGGCTTTGATGGGAAGCTTGGGGCAGATCTGGTGAGAGAATTGCAGGATATGGATCAGGAAGAGGCTTTGGATGAGATGAAGAAAGAACTGGAGGAAGAACCATGGCAGTAAAGTATACACCGGATCAGCAACGGGTCATTGATACCAGGGATAAGAATATTCTGGTGTCTGCGGCTGCCGGTTCCGGTAAGACAGCAGTGCTGGTAGAGAGAATTATCCGGAAAATATGTGATGAAGAACATCCGGTAGATATTGACCGTCTTTTAATTGTGACTTTTACCTCTGCGGCTGCGGCACAGATGAGGGAACGTATCAGCAGGGCGATTCAGAAGAGGCTGGAAGAACATCCTGAGAACGAACACTTGCAGAAGCAGTCTGCGCTGATACACAATGCGCAGATTACTACGATTGATTCTTTCTGTCTGTTCATTATCCGCAATAACTTCAACGAGATAGGTCTGGACCCCGGATTCCGGGTAGCTGATGAGGGCGAGATTAAGCTGTTAGAAGCAGATGTGATGGAGAGGCTGTTAGAGGATGCCCATGGGGAAGCAAGCCCGGAGTTTCTGCATTTTGTAGACAGTTACAGCACCGGCAGCAGTGACCAGAAGATTGAAGAAGCCATTTACAGACTGTATCATTTCTCCATGAGTTATCCTTTCCCGGAAGAGTGGCTGGAAGCCAGAAGAGAGGACTATAAGGTGCAGACGGTAGAAGAGCTGAAGGACAGGAAATGGTATCAGGATGCTCTTGAATACATGGATACCGTGTTGGAAGAGTGCAGGAAGCGCATTCATAAGGCATTGGAGATTGCACAGGGATATGGCGGTCCTATTCAATATGTAGAGAATCTGGAGGCGGATCTTCAATTGCTGGAGAACATGGGAAAAGCAAGAGATTACAGTCAGTTGTATGACAGCTTTACCTATATCAGCTTTACCACTCTGTCACGCAAGAAAGCAGAGGATGTCGATCCTGTCAGAAAGGATATGGTAAAGGCAATCCGTGATGAAGTGAAGAAAAGCATCGCAGACTTGAAGAAGACATTGTTTCCCATTTCACCGGAGGATATGCTGGCGGATATGTCTGTTTGCCAGAAGGCAGTGGATGAACTGGTCACGCTGACGCTTTCCTTCAAGGAAAGGCTGGATGCAGCCAAAAGAGATAAGAATCTTGTGGATTTCTCGGATATGGAGCATTTTGCACTGGAGATTCTGCTGGACAAAGACGATAACGGTGAATTAAAACCAAGAGAGACAGCACTGGAATTGCAGGATTATTTTGAAGAGATCATGATTGATGAGTATCAGGATTCCAACGAAGTACAGGAGCTTCTGCTTCGCAGTATTTCAGGTGAGGACAAAGGGCATTATAACCGTTTCATGGTAGGCGATGTGAAGCAGAGTATCTATAAATTCCGTCTGGCAAGACCTGAGATCTTCATGGAGAAATATGATACTTATAAGACAGGGGAAGCTGCAAAAGACAGAGTCCGCATTGATCTGAGCAGGAACTTCAGAAGCCGCAGGGAAGTAACAGAAGCGACGAATTTCCTATGTGGACAACTTATGGCAAAAGAAGTAGGTAATGTGGAATATGATGAGAATGCAGTCCTGTATGCAGGCGCTTCTTATGTAGAACCGCAGGATGCCGGACAATATGCGACAGAGCTTCTGATCGCAACGGATTCAGAAGATGAATCACAGCCTATGACAGAGAAGGAGAAGGAAGCTGTCATGGTGGCGGAGAGGATTCAGGAGCTGGTAGGGCATTTCCCTGTGACAGATGACCAGACAGGGGAACAGCGCCCGGCGAAATATTCTGATATTGTACTGCTGTTTCGTGCTACGACAGGGTGGGATGAGGATTTTAGAAGGATTCTGACCCAGAAGGGAATCCCTGTGCACATTACGAGCAAGACCGGGTATTTTCAGACTCTGGAGATTCAGGGGATTGTGAATCTGCTTCGAGTACTGGACAACCCGCTACAGGATATTCCTTTATATGGTGTACTGAAATTACCATGCTTTGATATAACAGAAGCAGAGGTTGCCATGCTTCGGTGTGCGGCAAAAGAAAAAAAGGAAAAAATGAAAAAAACGGCAGATAAGCAGTTCTTATATGAAGAGATATGTCAATACTGCAAGGAGCCTCCTGCACAGGATGGCACTGTATATGATGAGATATTGCTACAGAAGCTGGCATTCCTACTACAGAAGCTGGAACAGTACCGCAGGATGGTGGCATATACGCCAATCAAGGAGCTTCTGGGATTCCTGATACAGGATACAGGATATGACACATATGTCAGTTCTATGCCGGGAGGAGATCAGAGACAGGCAAATATCGCATTACTTCTGGAGCGTGCAGGTAATTTTGAGATGACCTCCTTCTATGGACTTTTTCATTTCATACGATATCTGGAGACTATGCAGGAACAGGAAGTGGATTTCGGCGAAGCCAACATTCTGGATGAGAGTGCGGATGTTGTCAGAGTAATGACGATTCACAAGAGTAAAGGGCTGGAATTTCCTATCTGCTTTGTATGCGGTCTGGCAAAGCAGTTCAACCAGATGGATGCTAGAGCGTCGATCCTGATGGATGTGGAGCTTGGCATTGGTGTAGACTGCATAGACCCTGTCATGCGCACCAGAAGAAAGACAATGCGCAAAAATGTAGTGGCACAGAGAATGAAAGAGGACACCAGAGGCGAAGACCTGCGTGTGCTCTACGTAGCATTGACCCGTGCCAAGGAGAAGCTGATACTGACGGCTTATCAGGGTGAGAAGCTGGATAAGAAGTTATCCGACAGGCTCTACCTTACTATGGAAAATGCACAGAAGCTGCCTTTTTCTGTAGTGATGGGTTCAGCCTGCTATTTTGATATGATCCTGTCTGCATTGATGCGTCACAGAGATATGGAATCCCTGTTGGAAGAGAGAGGACTGCCATATGAGAAGCATCAGTTACCTTATGGGGAGATTCCCTTACAGATCAGGTTGTGGCAGGAGGATAATTCACTGGAGAAAAAGGTGAAAGAAACCGGTAAGGCAGCTATGCTTGAGGAGGCTTTATCACATACCGCGCAATATGCAGATACACAGCTGGAACAGAAGCTTTCCGATAAACTGAATTTCCAGTACCCTTATGCTTATCTGGAGGGGCTGACAGTCAAGACCACCGTATCAGAGCTGAAAAAGGCAGCCTTCGAGGAAGAGGCAGAGCCGGCAGCAGAATTGATCATGACGGCAAGAGAGCCATACATTCCCCGCTTTATATCGGGAGAAGAGGCAGTGCAGGGAACACAATACGGTACTGCTGTGCACAAGGTCATGGAATTATTGTCTTTTGATGCATCTTATCAGAATGTTCCGTCAGATAAAGTCTATATGGGGAAAATATGGGGCGAGATGCAGACATGGATTGCAGAAGGCAGGGTACAGAAAGAGGACATTGCCTGTGTAAATACTTCACGTATTGCTTCATTCTTCCATTCCAATCTGGCAAAGAGAATGATATCAGCACAGCAAAGGGGAGAGCTGTACAGAGAGCAGCCCTTTGTACTGGGATTGCCGGCGCATCAATTAAAAGAGCAGTATCCTTTGGATGAGACAGTATTGATACAGGGTGTGATTGATGTCTTTTTCTATGAAGATGGGGAGCTGGTCATTGCAGATTATAAGACGGACAGGGTGGAACAGGCGATAGAGCTGGAGAAGCGATACCGGACACAGCTGGATTATTATCAGAGAGCGCTGGAACAGATTACCGGGGCGCATGTAAAAGAGCGGATCATTTACTCTTTCGCTTTAGCACAGGAAATCGGGCTGTAACCTTGCAAGTTTGCCCATTATAGCATATAATGGAGCTTGTTTAGAGTCGCCTGGACGACTTCATATAGAGGTGAGCACATGAAAAAGAAGAAAATAAAGAAGTTAATATTTGGAAACCTTGGTTTTCTCATAGGTTTTGTCGTGTTGTTCTCGCCGGGGCTGCTGGGACTCAGTATTGTGGATGCCAGTGCAGTCAAGGCCGCATTGTCCCTGACATTGGGAATCATGATGCCTGCGGGAATGGTAGCATATAATTACAAGACAATATCACAGAAGAATGATGTAAAATTAATTGGTACGAATCAGTATTCCGTAGAGGGTATCAGACAGGAGATGAAGCATTATCTTGGAAGTGGAGTCTTTGGACAGGTAGCCAGGGCTAGTCTGGATGAGCTGGATAAATGTGAGAAGATGCAGGCCGGTGTGGATGAAGTGCTGGACCGCAAATTCGAGAAGGGCAGTCTGACTTATCAGAAGTTTGATTCCATTGCCAAGGCTGCACAGGATACCATATTGGCGAATATGGTGAATATGCTTAACCGCATGAAGGTAATTGATGATGGTGTCTATGCCAGACTGCAGAATTACAAGCATGACGATATACCGGATGATATCCAGATACAGCAGCTGGAACTGTATAATAAGAACATTGCGGCTGTCAAGGAAAAACGCAATCAGAATGAAGGGCTTATTTACAAGCTGGATGAACTCAGGATTGAGCTTGCAGCCTCAGAGGCAGTAGATGCGGCAGGAATCAAGGCATACGCAGAGATTGATACCTTGATTAAGCAGATAGAGTACTATCAGAACTGATATTATATCAGGGGAGAGGAAGGAGTATACAATTGAAGAGAAGCAACAGTAAGACAACGATACTGGTCATTGTGATTGCCGTAGTTGTGTTTGCACTGGCACTTGCCGGTATCAATGCAACGAGAAATATTGGCAAATCTGCCAAGACAATCAGTACGGAATCCGCTACGACCAGTATAGACAAGATGCTGCGTAACATTGAGGTGACGTATGCGGATCCCGTGAAATCACAGGTTGACCTGCTGGACACACAGGAAGAGGATGAGCTTCCTGACATTGACAAGAACGAGATTACCGTAAATGAGGATTCCGGCCTGTATGTGGAGATTTTTACAGCGCCGGAGCGTTCAGGCTCTGATAAGGATGGCTGGATGAATGAAATGGCAGAGAAGTTCAACCGTGAAGATATGCAGGTGAACGGCCAGGATGTATCTGTCAGGATCAGAAATGTCACTTCGGGACTTGCCATGGAATATATTGCCACCGGCAAATATGTACCTGATGGATTCTCACCATCCAATGCATTCTGGGGAAAGATGCTGGAAGCGGATGATGTGCGTGTACAGACCGTGGCAGAGAGACTGGTTGGCAATGTGCCGATTCTGATGTTCCAGAATGATACGTATGATGAGCTGATGAAGAAATATGGAGCCCTGAATCTGAAGACGGTTGTAGAAGCAACTGCCAATGGCGAGATTACCATGGGATATACGAACCCTTATGCCAGCTCTACAGGCCTGAACTTCCTGATTAGCACATTGCAGACCTATAGCCCGTCTGATCCGTTAAGTGATGAGGCGGTAGCAGGTTTCCAGACATTCCAGGCTAATGTGCCTTTTGTTGCATATAATACGCCGCAGATGAAGACTGCCGTAGAATCAGGTTCTCTGACAGGTCTGATCTATGAATATCAGGCTTATCAGAATGATAAGGAGTTGCAGAGAAAATATAAGGCGGTTCCATTTGGCTTCCGTCATGACGGACCACTCTATGCAGTGGGCAATATCAGTGATGATAAGCTCCAGATCCTGCAGATGTTTGCTGATTACTGTCTGACAGATGAAGCGCAGGCATTGGCAACAGAGTATGGTTTTAATGGCATGGATGATTATATCTGTGAACAAAGAGATGTATCAGGAGATGATCTTCTCAATGCCCAGGAACTCTGGAAAGAAGAGAAGGATAACGGTAAGCCGGTCATTGCCGTATTCGTGGCGGATGTATCAGGAAGTATGGATGGAGAACCCATCAACATGCTTCGCCAGTCTCTGATCAATGGTATGAAGTACATTGGAAAAGACAATTATGTAGGATTGGTTTCCTATAGTGACGACGTCACAGTCAATGTACCTGTTGGAAAATTTGACCTGAATCATCAGTCTGCTTTCAAGGGCGGTGTAGAGAGCCTTGAGACAGGCGGCGGTACAGCTACTTTTGATGGAATTATAGTAGGTATCCACTTGCTGCAGGAAGCAATGGCGGAATATCCGGAGGCAAAGCCGATGCTCTTCGTATTATCAGATGGACAGAGCAACCGTGGCTATGACCTGTCTGATATCAGAGAACCGCTGGATGCGCTTAATATTCCTGTGTATACCATCGGTTATAATGCAGATATCGATGCCCTTTCCCAGATATCTGCAATCAATGAAGCAGCCAGCATCAATGCTGACACAGATGATGTAGTATATAAGATTAAGAACTTGTTTAATGCGAATTTATAAGGAGGACAATATGGGATTTTCATTGGATATGCCGGATGAAGCGGCAATTAAAGAACAGGTAAAGGCAGAGCTTGCTCCACTTCCGGAGAGAAAAGAGGCTATTGCAGAAGTTGCTGGTAAGAATGCAGATGCATTCCTTACAGTAGATCTGAATTCTTTTGATGAAAGAAAAGAACTGACAACAGCAATCGAGACATTTGGTGCAGACCTGGTCAAAGATTCTGCAACCAAGAATGAACTGTTAAAGACTAAGGTTGGTGATCTGGGTAATTTCGGGGGAGCCAGCGCAGATGTAGCTAAGGGACTGGAAGATCTGACTATTGAGATGAAAGATCTGGACCCTTCTGCAATTGATTTCATGAAGACTGGTCCTTTGGGTAAGATTTTCAACCCTGTAAGAAGATATTTCACCAAGTTTGAAGACTCTGACAAGGCAATCGGTGATATCATCAAGTCACTGGATAAGGGAGAGACTTCCCTTAGAAATGACAACACAACACTGGAGCTGGAACAGGCATCCATGCGTGATCTGACCAAGCAGTTAAATGAAAAAGTGGAAATGGGCACACAGCTTGACGAATATTTAACAAATGCCATTGAGAAAGCAAAGGCAGATGGCACAGACCCTGACAGAGTGAAGTTCGTAGAGGAAGAAATCCTGCTTCCACTCAGACAGAGACTCCTTGACTTTGAACAGATGCTGGCTGTAAATCAGCAGGGTATCGTTGCAATGGAGATCATCCGCAGAAATAATCTGGAGCTGATTCGTTCCGTAGAACGTGCCAAGACAGTAACCGTATCTGCTCTGCGTGTAGCAGTTACAGTAGCAAGTGCTCTGTACCACCAGAAGATCGTATTAGAGAAAGTAAATCTCTTAAATGAGACGACCAACAATATGATCGCTGCCACCTCCAAGATGTTAAAGGACCAGGGCGCAGAGATTCAGAAGCAGGCTATCGAATCCAATATTTCCATTGATACAATGAAGCAGGCTTTTGCAGATACTTTTGCTGCCCTGGAAGACATCAGCAATTACAAGCAGGAAGCTCTGCCTAGAGTACGTCAGACAATTGACGAGTTCAAGGCGCTGACAGAAGAAGGCGAGAAGGCTCTGCAGAGAATAGAAAAGGTATATTAATATATGTTTCAGTATGTTTTATTTGATCTGGATGGGACACTGACAGACCCCAAGGCAGGCATTACCAGCTGTGTGCAGTATGCTCTGGCAGATGCCGGGATTATCGAGCCCAATCTGGATAAGCTGGAGCCCTTTATCGGTCCACCTCTGACAGACAGCTTCAGGGAATTCTATGGCTTTGATGACGAACAGATTAAGCGTGCCATAGACAAGTATCATGAGAGATTCGATGAGAAGGGTATCTTTGAAAATGAGATCATAGAAGGAATCCCTGAATTATTAAAGGCTCTGAAGGATGCCGGACGCAGAGTTTCCATTGCGTCCAGCAAACCAAGACCTCTGGTTATCAGGATTCTGGAGCACTTTGAGATCGCACAGTATTTTGATACCGTAGTGGGCAGCGAGTTTGATGGCAGATTTGCAACGAAGGAAGCAGTTGTAGAAGAAGCACTCAAACAGTTGGTTCCTTCTGTATATGAGAAGGAAGATGTCGCCATGGTCGGTGACCGCAAGTTCGACATTCAGGGAGCGAGAGCTCATGGACTGACGGGAATCGGCGTAAGCTTCGGCTATGCCGGTGAGCATGAACTGGAGGATGCAGGCGCAGACTATATTGTAGATACAGTAGAGGAGCTGCAGAGACTTTTGCTGCAGGGAAGCCTATGAGCAGAAGATTAAAAGCTCCCAGAGAACCTAAAGTACAGCCAAAGCGTACACATCCACTGGAAAAGGCATGGTATATCCTGAAACCGTTCATTCTGTATATGGTCATTAAGACTGCGGCATTGCTGTTATTATCCTTACTGGTCATATCGGTTCCAATCAGCTCCATGGCAGAATGGGTAACGGTTCACAGTAATCAGATCAATGCGGTGCTCAATGCATTGGCGAGCATCTTCGCTGTTGCATTTCTGATGAATGACTTCCTCAAGGAAGTAAATGTAATTGGCGAGATTGACATTGACAGCAGTTTTTTCAGGCAGTTCTGTGCATGGATGAAGAATGGAGTGAAAGCAGACAAAGATAAGGCAGTACCTCTGGCACTGTCTGCATCACTTGGAATCACTTCGGCTTTGGCGTTTAACATTCTGGCTGGAATCATACAGATACAGTCACCGGGTTATCAGAAGGTAGAAGCTATCCAGTATTCTGTTCCCATATGGCTTGGACTGATTCTGTATGGACTGATTTCTCCTTTTGTAGAAGAAGTCGTATTCAGAGGACTGACATATACCCGTATGCGCAGATTCTTTGGAATCCCTCTGAGTGTAATTGTGACAGCAGTGTTGTTTGCCGGTTTTCATGGTAATCTGGCGCAGTTCGTATATGCATTATGCATGGGAGTGCTGTTGGCACTGTGCTATGAGTGGGTGAAGAGCTTTGCAGCACCGCTGGTATTTCATATGGCAGCGAATATTGTAGTATTCGTAGTATCCAGCCTGATGGGTGGCAGTTCTGCATTGCTGTATATACCGTTTCTTGTATTTTTTTTATTGTTATCAGCAGTGCTGACAGCGCTGTTATATGGAAAGACCAGATAATACATGAACAGAACAGGAAAACGCACAAATTATAAATTTACTCTTTACAAATGAAAAAATTTTTTTTATAATGATGAAAACGTAAAAAATCTAATATAGCGAACAAGGTAACCAAAGGCGGTTTAATATAGCGTATTTTTGGTTGCCTTTTTTTGTTGCTTTATCTGACTATTTTATACAGAACACACATATTGTCAAATAATCTGACAATTCGCAGAAAACGCCCTGTTTACAAGGAAAAAACTAAGGTGTATAGTTAGAAAAATCAAAGCACTGCATAGATTTTGAAGTTAGAAAAATGTACCCGTGGTACATAGAAAGAAAAGGAGAAAGCAAGATGTTTGATGCAAAAATGAATGTTCCCGTAGCACCGCTTCACAGAGCAGAATTTGAACATGACAACTGTGGTATTGGTGCTGTTGTAAACATCAAAGGTACGAAGAGCCGTGAAACGGTTGAAAATGCCCTCAGAATCGTAGAGAATCTGGAGCACAGAGCCGGTAAAGATGCAGAAGGCAAGACTGGTGACGGTGTTGGTATTCTGGTACAGATCAGCCACAAATTCTTTTCCAAGGTAACCAAGCCTCTTGGCATTGAACTTGGAGGAGAGCGCGAATACGGTATCGGTATGTTCTTCTTCCCGCAGGATGAACTGAAACGTAATCAGGCGAAGAAGATGTTTGAGATCATCGTAGAGAAGGAAGGGCTGGAATTCCTTGGCTGGCGTGAAGTTCCCTGTGTACCTTCCGTACTGGGACATAAGGCAGTAGAATGTATGCCTTACATTATGCAGGCATTCATCAAGAAACCGGCAGATGTTGAGAAAGGACTGGACTTTGACAGAAAGCTCTATATTGCAAGAAGAGTATTTGAACAGAGTTCCGATAATACCTATGTGGTATCTCTTAACAGCCGTACAATTGTATACAAGGGCATGTTCCTTGTAAAACAGCTCCGCTCTTTCTTTACGGATCTGCAGAGCGAGGATTATGAATCAGCGATTGCAATGGTTCACTCACGTTTCTCTACAAACACTAATCCGAGCTGGGAGCGTGCACATCCGAACAGATTTATCGTACATAATGGTGAGATCAATACCATCCGTGGTAATGTGGATAAGATGATCGCCCGTGAAGAGAATATGGCATCTGACCATTTAAAGGGTGAGTTCCACAAGATTCTTCCTGTTGTCAATGCACAGGGCTCTGACTCCGCTATGCTGGACAACACACTGGAATTCCTGGTTATGAGTGGTATGGATCTTCCACTTGCGGTAATGATTACGATTCCTGAACCATGGGCTAACAACAAGACCATGTCTCAGAGCAAGAAAGACTTTTATCAGTACTATGCAACCATGATGGAGCCCTGGGATGGTCCTGCATCTATCGTCTTTTCCGATGGTGATATTATGGGTGCGGTACTTGACCGTAATGGTCTGCGTCCTTCCCGTTATTATATTACTTCTGATGACCAGTTGATTCTTTCCTCAGAAGTCGGGGTTCTTCCTGTTGACCCGACCAAGATCGTGAAGAAGGACAGACTTCGTCCGGGCAAGATGCTTCTGGTTGATACTGTAAAAGGTGAAGTGGTAGATGATGATACCCTGAAGGAAAAATATGCAAAGCGCCGTCCTTATGGTGCATGGCTGGATTCCAACCTGGTAAAGCTTAGAGAGCTTAAAATCCCAAATATGAAAGTACCTGAGTTCTCCTATGTAGAGCGTCAGAGAATGCAGAAGGCATTCGGTTATACCTATGAGGAATTGAAGACAAGTATCCTTCCTATGGCGAGAAATGGTGCAGAGTCTATTGCAGCAATGGGCGTAGATACACCACTTCCGGTTCTGGCAAAGACACATCATCCACTGTTTCATTATTTCAAGCAGTTGTTCGCACAGGTAACGAATCCGCCTATTGATGCGATTCGTGAGGAAGTTGTTACTTCCACCAGTGTCTACATTGGAAAAGACGGCAACCTGCTGGAGGACTGTGAGCAGAACTGTCACGTATTGAAGGTAAACAACCCAATCCTGACATCTACTGACCTTTTGAAGATCAAGAATATGAAGAAGGAAGGCTTCCAGGTAGTTGAGATTCCTATTATTTACTATAAGAACACAAGTCTGGAGCGTGCAATCGACAGACTGTATGTAGAAGTAGATAGAGCATACCGTGATGGTGCCAATATCATTATCCTGTCTGATCGTGGCGTAGATGAGAACCATGTAGCGATTCCTTCTCTGTTGGCTGTATCAGCAATGCAGAAACACCTGGTACGTACCAAGAAGAGAACGAGTGTAGCGTTGATCATCGAATCCGCAGAACCAAGAGAAGTACATGATTTTGCTACACTGTTAGGCTATGGTGCCTGTGCAGTCAACCCATATCTGGCTCAGGAATCTATCAAGGAGCTGATCGAGACAGGTATGCTGGATAAGGACTATCATGCAGCAGTAGATGATTACAATAATGCAGTGCTTCATGGAATCGTTAAGATTGCCTCCAAGATGGGTATTTCCACAATTCAGTCCTATCAGGGATCACAGATCTTTGAAGCAATCGGTTTGAATGCGGAAGTAATCGATAAATACTTTACCAATACTGTCTGTAGGGTAGGTGGTCTGTCCATAAAGGATATTGAGAAGCAGGTAGACGACCTTCATTCACTGGCATTTGATCCATTGGGACTGGCAACAGACCTGACTCTGGATAATCCGGGACAGCATAAGGCAAGAAGCGGTGCAGAAGAGCATCTGTACAATCCTGCAACCATCCATATGTTACAGCAGTCTACGAGACTGGGCAATTATGAGATGTTCAAGGAATATACGAAGCTTGTTAATGATGAGACAAGTATCAAGAACCTGCGTGGTCTGATGGACTTTAATTATCCTGAAAAAGGCGTTCCAATCGATGAAGTAGAGAGTGTGGACAGTATCGTGACCCGTTTCAAGACAGGTGCGATGTCCTATGGTTCTATCTCCAAAGAAGCGCATGAGACTCTGGCAATCGCCATGAACACCCTGCATGGTAAATCCAACAGTGGTGAAGGTGGTGAAGACCTTGACAGAATGGAGATAGGTGCTGACGGACTTAACAGATGTTCTGCAATCAAGCAGGTAGCCAGTGGACGTTTTGGTGTTACCAGCAGATATCTGGTCAGCGCACAGGAGATTCAGATCAAGATGGCACAGGGAGCTAAGCCCGGTGAAGGTGGACATCTGCCTGCAGGTAAGGTTTATCCCTGGGTTGCAAAGACCAGACATTCCACACCTGGAGTAGGTCTGATCTCACCGCCACCTCATCATGATATCTATTCAATTGAGGACTTGGCACAGTTGATTTATGATTTGAAGAACTCCAATACAGCAGCAAGAATCAGTGTCAAGCTGGTATCTGAGGCTGGCGTAGGTACAGTCGCAGCCGGTGTTGCCAAGGCTGGTGCGCAGGTCGTATTGATTTCCGGCTATGATGGCGGTACAGGTGCAGCGCCTAAGAGCTCTATTCACAATGCAGGTCTTCCATGGGAGCTTGGTGTAGCAGAGACACATCAGACTCTGATCCAGAACGGACTTCGTAATAAGGTTCGTATCGAGACAGATGGTAAGCTGATGAGCGGTCGTGATGTAGCAATCGCAGCTATGCTCGGTGCAGAGGAATTCGGCTTTGCAACTGCTCCGCTTGTAACTATGGGCTGCGTCATGATGCGTGTATGCAACCTGGATACCTGTCCTGTAGGTATTGCGACACAGAATCCTGAGCTTCGTAAGCGTTTCAAGGGCAAGCCGGAATATGTTATGAACTTCATGAAGTTCATTGCACAGGAGCTTCGAGAATATATGGCTGCTCTGGGTGTCAGAACAGTGGATGAATTAGTCGGCAGAACAGATCTGTTGAAAGTGAAGGATAAGCTTCCGGAGGGAACACCTAAGCTTGACCTTTCACAGATTCTGAGCAATCCTTATACAAAGGAAAAGGCGGTATTTGATCCGAAGCAGGTATATGACTTTGAATTAGAGAAGACCATGGATGAGAGAGTGCTCTTAAAACAGCTTGATAAAGCACTCCAGACAGGACAGAAGCGCAGCATTGAAGTTGATGTTATGAATACAGACAGGGCCTTTGGTACAATTCTTGGTTCTGAAATCACCAGGAAATTTGGCGATACCTTAGAGGAAGATACTTTCAGGGTATTGTGTAATGGCGCCGGTGGACAGAGTTTTGGTGCTTTTATTCCAAAGGGGCTGACACTGGAGCTGGTCGGCGATTCCAATGATTATTTCGGCAAAGGGCTTTCCGGTGGTAAATTAATCGTATATCCGCCTAAGGGAAGCACATTTAAGCAGGATGAGAATATCATCATCGGTAACGTAGCTCTCTATGGTGCGACCAGTGGTAAGGCATTCATCAATGGTGTGGCAGGTGAACGTTTCTGTGTACGTAACTCCGGTGCAATCGCTGTTGTGGAAGGCGTGGGCGATCATGGCTGTGAATACATGACAGGTGGACGTGTGGTTGTGCTTGGTACAACAGGTAAGAACTTTGCAGCAGGCATGAGCGGCGGTATTGCTTATGTCATGGATGAAGACAATGATCTGTACATGAGAGTCAACAAAGAGATGGTATCCATGAGTGAGATTACCAACAAATATGATGTCATCGAATTAAAGGATATGATTCAGGAGCACGTTGCTCTGACCAATTCTGAGAAAGGTAAGAAGATTCTGGAGAACTTCGGTGAATACCTGCCTAAATTCAAGAAGATCATTCCTTATGACTACGATAGAATGTTAAAGACCATCGTACAGATGGAGGAAAAGGGTTTAAGCGCTGAACAGGCACAGATCGAAGCATTCTATGCAAACACAAGGAAATAACGGAGGTATAGAGATGGGAAAACCAACAGGATTTTTAGAATATGAAAGAAAAACCTCCAAGGCTGAGGCACCTAAGGAGAGAATCAAGCATTTTAATGAATTCCATACACACTTATCTATGGAGGAACAGAGCAAACAGGGAGCACGCTGCATGGACTGTGGCGTACCCTTCTGTCAGGCTGGTATGACCATTGCAGGTATGACTTCAGGATGTCCTTTGCATAATCTGGTTCCTGAATGGAACGATCTGGCTTACAGTGGCAACTGGGAACGTGCCTATAACCGTCTGAAAAAGACAAACAACTTCCCAGAGTTTACTTCCAGAGTGTGTCCTGCATTATGTGAGAATGCCTGCACCTGTGGCTTGAACGGTGATGCAGTGGCAACCAAGGAGAACGAATATGCCATTATTGAGAATGCTTATGAAAATGGCTATGCCTGTGCAAAGCCTCCCAAGGTTCGTACCAATAAGAAGGTAGCCGTTATCGGAAGCGGTCCTTCCGGACTGGCTGTAGCAGATCAGCTCAACAAGCGTGGCCACAATGTTACAGTCTTTGAAAGAAGTGACAGAGTAGGCGGCTTACTGATGTACGGCATTCCTAACATGAAGCTTGAGAAGCACATCATTGACCGTAAGATCAGGATCATGGAAGAAGAGGGCGTGAAGTTCGTTACCAATACAGATATTGGTAAGGACGCAAAGAGCAGGAAACTCTTAGATGGTTTTGACAGAGTAGTACTGTGCTGTGGTGCATCAAATCCAAGAGATATCAAAGCACCGGGCAGAGATGCCCAAGGCATTTATTTCGCAGTAGATTTCTTAAAGGGCGTAACGAAGAGTCTGCTGGATTCCAACTTAAAGGACGGCAATTTCGTATCTGCCAAGGATAAGCATGTAGTCATTATCGGAGGTGGTGATACAGGTAACGACTGTGTTGGTACTTCAATCCGTCTGGGTGCGAAGTCCGTGACACAGATTGAGATGATGCCAAAGGCTCCGGAGCATCGTGCTGCCAACAATCCATGGCCTGAATGGCCTAAGATCTGCAAGACAGATTATGGTCAGGAAGAGGCAATTGCCATGTTCGGACATGATCCGAGAATCTATGAATCTACTGTAAAGGAATTTATTAAGGATAAGAATGGCAATCTCAGTGCTGTTAAGCTTGTGAAGCTTGCCTGGGAGAAAGATCCTGAGACAGGCAGAATGAACATGAAGGAGATTCCTGACAGCGAGCAGATTCTGGAGGCACAGATCGTACTGATCGCAGCAGGTTTCCTCGGAAGTCAGAAGTATGTAACGGATGCCTTCAAGGTAGCTGTTGATGGCAGAAGCAATGTCAAGACAGAAGCCGGTAAGTACAAGACCAGCGTGGATAATATTTTCACTGCCGGGGATATGCATACGGGACAGTCTCTGGTAGTCAAGGCAATCAGACAAGGCAGAGAGTGTGCCAGAGAAGTGGATGAGAGCCTGATGGGCTACTCCAATATGTTTATACAGTAAATAGGGACGCGTGTGGCTCGCCAGATATAGTTTATTTCAAGAAAGCACAGATATTTCATTCGAAGACACGTTTTCACTCCGCTGCTCGATGTAGCGGTACATAAGGGTGCATGAGCTTATCAGCTCCTGCGCCCTAAGTACCGACACTCGCAGAGGGTCTTCTTATGAAACATTCTGTGTTTTCTTGCTATTTACATACAAGATGGCGAGCCACACCGAGGCGGTGCTGTCTATTGCAAGTGTATGAAAAGGGATGGAGAGGGACGGCGAGCTGACGCCGCCTGTGGATTGGAAGAATATTATTTATATTTACTTCTGCGCTAATATATATTATTATATTAGTGTGAAAGGAAAGTTGGTATGACGCAATTTGAACGATTGGATTTATTAATAAGGGAATGTGGGGGAACAATTCAGACTTTTCAGGTTATAAATAATGGAATTAGTAAGCCTGTTTTTTATGCCTATGTAAAGGAAAGAGGATTAGAGCAAGTTGCTCATGGTGTATATGTATCACCGGATACGTGGACAGATGCTATGTATATTTTACATTTGCGCTGTAGTCAGGCGGTATTTTCTCATGAAACTGCATTATTTTTTCATGATTTGACAGATCGGGAACCATTAAAATATTCTATAACAGTAAAGACAGGCTATAATCCAAGCCGTTTACAGGAAGATGGTTTTCAAGTATATACTGTAAAAAAGGAATTGCATGAATTAGGCACTACAATGATGCAGACATCTTTTGGGCATTCTGTTCCGGTTTATGACATGGAGAGAACAATTTGTGATGTGCTTCGCAGTCGCAGCAATATTGAAATGCAGGTATTTCAGGATGCACTAAAGCAGTATGCAAAACGTAAGGATAAAAATTTGAGGATTCTTATGAGGTATGCTTCCCTGTTTCATGTTGAAAAGATACTTAGACCATATTTGGAGGTGTTACTATAGGTGATAACAACAGCAAAACAATTAAAGGATTTGATTCGTAATTTATCAAAGAAATTGAGAGGGGAAAGTAATATGCAAAAATGTAAATTGCTTCTATTTGATTTGGATGGGACATTATTACGGAGTGACAAGACAATATCGGGCAGAACGCTTTCAGTTTTGAAGCAATGTAGAGAGAAAGGAATATTGATAGGTGTTTCAACCTCCAGGAGTGAACAGAATTCTTTAGCTTATTTAAATGAACTTATGCCGGATATATTAATATCGAGTGGCGGCGCATTGGTAAAGCGAGGATCTGAGTATATTTATAAAGCGCAATTTTCAATAGAAGAAACAAGGAATATGATTAATACAGCAAGGAAAGTTTGCGGCAAAGACTGCGAAATATCGGTGGATACGATAGATGCACATTACTGGAATTACAAAGTAAATCCTAAGAAGATAGATGAAAAATGGGGAGACAGTGTATATACAGATTTTTCGGATTTCTCAGAATGTTCATTGAAGATGTGTGTTGAGATTTTTGAGAAAGATAAAGCACAAGATTTAGCCGATAGGCTGCCTGAGTGTGATTGTATTCGTTTTTCTGATGGCTATTGGTACAAGTTTACGAAGAAGAACGCGACAAAGGAAAATGCGATCAGAAAGATTATGGAAGTGTGTAAATTCAGTACTGATTCAATTATTGCATTTGGAGATGATTATGTGGATATTGGAATGCTGAAATTATGTGGAACAGGTGTTGCAATGGGAAATGCAATTAACTCTGTGAAAGAAAATGCGGATATTGTAATAGGATCAAATGACGAAGATGGTATTGCGGATTTTATTGATAAAGAAATATTATAGCCATATAAATTAGAGTTGAACAAAATCGCTGCGCGATGGCCTGCCAAGGCTGTGACGCAGTTTTTCTTTT